>Ga0056121_1000030_pt1:0-55000 | contig 85913 bp, 67 predicted proteins | sample WorMetHEROISLAND_FD_83872 | JGI IMG/M metagenome (GOLD analysis project Ga0056121, IMG submission 83872) | Marine gutless worms symbiont microbial communities from Max Planck institute for Marine Microbiology, Germany - Olavius sp. 1 HERON ISLAND ...
CTAATATATTAATAGAAGACATAATTAAGAAGAAGGTCGAAAGCCACTTAAAAAACGATAGCCCAAGTGAGATATACTATAATCGAATTGAAGAATTATACACTAAGACACTAATTGACTATATAATATTACAAAGCAAGAGGAAGTATCGAGACAGGTATTATAGAGTTAGCATGGACAGCTCCGAGAGCAATAGGGTCTTATCAATAATTAAAAACCCAGAAACTAAAATGGACCTATTTCGGGATGCCGCTAAAGCAATTGAGGTAGGAACATCTCGTGACCACTGGGATCATATTGCTTCTCAAATCATAAAAGTTATAAATGATCAAGAAAGAGGTGTTGCTTGGATGAAGTCTTCCCCAGAGAAGGTTGAACTATTGGTGTCTATATTGACTAATAATAGTAACTCAACAGTAATGAAGGGTTTATTAAACAAAATTTCGGACGAAACTGTCAACGATAGGGTACGGATTGCAGCCATTAAATATGCTGGCGAAGTAGGGGATCTCTTGGCAGTCCCTTCCATTGAAAAAGTATTAGAAAAAGAATCTCCTGTATTAAAAGAGCATGCACTGTTGGCGATAGCGAGATTAAATCCAAATAGTAACTATTTGAACCAATATATAGAACAACTATTACAAATTGAAAAATTAAATGAAAACGGAATCCGAAGGATCCTTGAAATTATAGAAATGTTACTAAGATCAACCCGTATTTATTTCGGAATTTTAGCTCCGCCAGATCCAGACTATGAACATAGAATGGATCTATCAAAAAAGCTCTTTATAAAATTTATCAATTCAGGATATGTCTTTGGACTTAGTAAATTTGATAACGATCTTAAGATTTACATTTCTGAAGGAAGATATTCAAAGGCTCAGCATCTCGAAGGTGGATTAATTGAAGGTGGTTATCCAATAGAAACATCGTTATTTGATTCGCTTAGCCCATGGAATACACTATTTAGAAGAATATTTGAAGATTTAGCCACTAGTGGTAAATTAAACGTTTTGGCTGATTTTGTAAATGCTATTTCAGTCGAAGACTGGGGGGAAAAAGTAGGATTTATAAAATTAGAACTAGAAGATAAGTCAGGAGTTATTATTGAAGATGGTACTATAGTCGATTTTAAAATTGCTCCCTGGGGTGCAACCTTGCAATCGCTAAAAATAGACACTCAAAGACTTGTTGTAATAGAGTGGATGGATATAACAGGTGTTAGGAAAAGAGGTATAATAAATAAAATAATTAGCCCCGATAAGATTGCTTTCTATTTTGAAACTAAGTCATGAAAGTGGGAATCACGATACAGAGTTATGTTTTATGCAATATAAAACAAATCTTCATTAGCATAAAGTTTACCTTAACAAGATACACACTTCCCTCAGGAGTATTTTGGCGGCAGTAAAGGTGGTGAAATGAAAAATGCATCCTGGATTACCGGTATAGTCCTGCTGATGTTGCTTGCTATTAATGCTCCCGCTTCTGCAGATCCCAATGACCAAATTACAATCTGCTCATTCAATATACAGTTTCTGGGGTCCAGTAAGTCTCGCAATGATGAGGCACTGGCATCGGTGGTTAAAGATTGTGATATTGTTGCTGTTCAAGAACTTGTTGCCCCACCCAATAAAATGAAATTCCCTGATGGGACTGATGTGAAGCCTGACAAAGAGGCCGCTGAGTATTTCGCAGCCATGGCCCAACATGGATTCACCTACTGGCTATCAGAGGAAGACACTGGCACCGGTGAAAAAAACCATATAAATAGTAGCAGCACTGAATGGTATGTGACCTTTTATAAAAATGAGATTGTTGAGCCCGCTGAGGATATTCCACACGGCTTCCTTGCTGATGACCGCACAGACCATCCCTGTTACGAACGAGTACCTTACGCATTTTCATTCCGAACGCTGGACCATAATTTGGATTTCGTTCTGATTTCCGTTCACCTCAAGCCAGGTGCAGGACCATCTGAAAGAGCCCGGCGGCGTCATGAACTATCGGCTATATCTGACTGGGTATTTAGAAATGATGATCAAGAGAAGGATTTCATCATCCTCGGGGATATGAATATTTACAAAACAAGCGAACTGGAAAGGGCTACACCAGAGGGTTTTTTAAGCTTAAATGATGAATGCAGGGATACCACTACCATCATAAAGAACGATTATTGTTATGACCATATAATGTACAGAGTTGAGTTTACTAAAGAGATAGACACGGAATACGATATGTTTGTAATTGACCTGATTGCGGCCATGCGACCTTTCTGGGATCTGGATACGCCATATCCTGGTGATCCTTATGATCACAACGAGTTTAGGAAATATTATAGCGACCATCACCCTGTAATGTTCAAGATAACGGTTCCTGAAAAGGATGATGACTGAAATGAAACTTGGTAAAGCACACCAAATAATTGCCGATTGGTTAGAGGATAAGTGTGATGTATTTATTCCACAACGTTCAAACGACTTAAAATCCAGGATTGATTTTCTTGAGCGTGCCCTTGAGTTTCTAAGATATAAAAATAAGCACCTTGACAATAAACTTCACTTTGAAGAATTCATTGAAGGCGATTTCTCTGTTGAGGGTGGAAAAGTGAGTTACAAACACTCAGAAAACCCCATAGTTGCAAATAGTGGCACAAAACCAATACGTCTTCAGTCCAAGCTTTTACTATTTCTATTACTAAATCATAATAGGTCATATGAAGTGTATGATATTATAGAAAATTTTATCTATAACATATGGGATTATCTTACTTTTTATGATTTTAAAAAGACAAAAACGGGAGTAACAAGGTGCTTCACAAATACAAGATTCGCTGCTAACACTTTGAGGGATTATGGTCTGTTAAAATTTACCAAGAAAGAAGCCTATAAAACCTGGACACTATCTTTGTACGGATTTTTAGTTGCCGCCGATGTCTTGGATAAAGATTTGAATTGGCGACTTTCTAAAGTTTATACTGGGTACTCTTTTGATCTAAACCCTGATATTTTAACATCATGTGATAATCTTAAATCGTATGATGATTTTGTTGCGAGACTCAAATCAATCTGTAAACCAGATAGAAATGCTGAAGTTTTTAAAACGTTTAATCCAGTTTTAAAGAAAGCGTTTCAACTTCTTGACGGCTATCTGTTAATAATTCAAGATCGAAGATTGTCTGCGAAAGAAAGGAGGGCGGAGAGTCTGGCAAGAATTAAAGAACTCGAAAATCTTCCTGAGATTGATAAGTTCTATGAAGAGTTCTCATCCTGTATATATGTAGATGATTTCATAAATAAATTATTTGACCAAGAATCATCGAATCGAGCGGCTAAGATATAATCGAAAGGAAATAGCAGGGGAAGTCTGCCTGCCTAATAAATTACTATTAGGATCAAATGAAAACTCATCATCATGGTCGTCCCACTTGAATAGCCCCTCCATATAAATTTACTGCCTTTTTATCTTGCCCTGATCCATAAATGCATTTGACAGTTTATCCTGGTCGAACTGTCCTGTCCAACTCCCCCTAATATTTTGAGCGTCCTTTCTATCTGCCATTCTCTGAAATGTTAATGTCTCTGTACTAATCCACCATAACTATCGCCTTAGGGTACTTACACATAGTCTGTCATAATGCTTTGCATTTGTAGTTTATGGGGGCAGGGTACCCCTATTGAATGTCCGCTTGTAGGCTCGGTCAATTGATGGCCGGGCCTTTCGTGTTTCTTAACCTTACTTGAAAGGAGGTGATCCAATGGCTCTACCAGGAGAATGCCTGAATGTTACCAGTACTGTCTGTTTGCAATGCGGAACTGAATTGCCGGTAAAGGTCTGCCAGAGTGCTGCTGGCTTCTACATCGGTTTTTTCTGTACCAATTGCGGGCCCTATAGCCGTGAAAGTGGCTATTTTTTCGTCCGCGAGGAAGCTGAGCAGGCATTGACAAGCGGCAATTACGGGCGGTAATCGCCCACACCATCATCCTCAACCTGAGCCCGGTGAGCATAACGCTTGCCGGGCTTTTTGCGTTCATGAACTCATTAACTTGAAAGGAGAACGAACTATGGAAGATCAAACCCAAACTGCCCAAAGAATGAACACCACGGAGGTTATCCTGCCCCCGGAAGCCAACCAGGACAATGCTGCCGCTCTGTCCGTCACTGTGCCGACATCACCTATGGATTATCCGGTTGAGCGGTTCTCGCAGGCCTTGGGCCGCCGGGAGGACAATCGCAAAGCACTGACGGGCTGGATTCAATCCAACCTTCAGGCCGGTATCGACTTCGGCCAAATCCATGTCGTGAAAAAGGAAAGATGCCGGTTGGCCAGAGATGGCCGTGTCCATGAGTGTATGGACCCGAGGCATTGGAGCAAGCCATCACTGTGGAAGCCTGGGGCCGAGAAGATTTGTGGAATGCTTGGATTAATTCCACGCTTTCCCAACCTCAGCGAGTATGAAAACGCCGTGCTTCGTGGTGAGGACATCAAAGTGATCATTCTTAAGTGCGAGTTGCACACCGGGAGCGGATTCATAGCCGCCGAGGGTACTGGTGCAAGACGTATCGCTCAGGACAATGGCGATATAAACAAAGCTCTGAAGATGGCCGAAAAGTCCGCCCACATTGATGCAACGCTTCGAGTGGCTGGATTATCGGAGCTTTTCACGCAAGACCTTGAGGATATGAATAATGGAGCCAGGCAGGACATTCAGCCGAATACCGGAAGACAGACTCCGCCACATCAGCATAATTCGCAACAAGCGCCGGCTTCGCAGCAACATGCCGGTGGAAATGGCGGAAACGGATATACTCGCACAGAAGCTGCTGATCGTACCAATCAGCTTCCCGCCAATGGCCAGGGTAATGGTGGCAATCGCATCACCGGCAAGCAGTACAAGTTCATTATGGACTTGATGAAGAACGCCGGCATGACCAAGCGTGAGCTCAATGACCACTGTGTAGAAGCCTATGGTTCCGTGGTGGATCATATCACCCGGGCCGATGCGTCCAACCTGATAGACTGGCTTCAGAGCCGGTAATCCAATCCACTCAACCCAGGGGAAGGTGCCATGATGGGCCTTCCTCTGTTCTACGTCTGAAAGGAGACAACATTATGAACAAGAAACAAGCACTGCAGGCATTCCAGTCGGAACTTCACATTTCGTACAGCCAGATCTTCACCTATCTGGCTTGTTCCCTGAAATACAAATTTCAGTATGTCGAGCAACGTCCCCACGAACAGGTAAGCATCCCCCTGCCCATGGGGTCAGCCATTCATTCCGCCATCGAGCGTTACTACCGCAGTTTGAAAGAAAACGGTGTCCCTGACCCGTTGTGGCAGATTCAGGACCTGTTCGCTGATAGTCTCAATGCTGATTTGGGTCAGCGGGAGGTACCTATCGTTTACAAGAAGCAGACCCCGGATCGGCAATCTGCCATCGACATGGGCAAGAGGCTGTTGAAAGCCTTTTACGAAGGCATCGACACGACCGGTTTTGAGATCGTCGGCATTGAATTGCCTCTAACTGCCCGGCTCTATTCAGAGGAAGGCCAGCCCCTGGATATGGTCGTCACCGGCATCATCGACTTGCTGTTGAAGGACGGGCAGGGGTACGTCATCGCCGTTGATCATAAGACAGCGAAAAACCCTTACGCCCAGACCACTGTGGATGAGGACCTTCAGCTGACATCATACGCGTATTTGCTGGCAGCCAATAAGTACGTCTTTCCCACGGCTGATGTCTATTGCCGGTTCGATGTCATGCGAAAACTCAAAACTCCGAAGTTCGAACAGCATTACACTATCCGCACTGCCGCACAGCGCCGCCGTTTCGCCAAACTGACCGGGGCAATCTTGGCCGGTATCGACGCGCGGATCTTCCTCCCCAACAAAAGCTGGCTCTGCAGTGATTGTCAGTTCGCCGAGGCTTGTGAGGCCTGGTAGGCGAGAACGTCATTGCGTCATGAGAGCGTCATTCGCAATATCTTTCTATTTCAGGTGGATTCGTAAAGGCATGACGACATGACGATAGATTAACCACAATCCAACCAAAAAGGAGTTTCTATGCCATGCATGAGTTGAACGAAAAACAAAGAGAGGCTGCCGACTTTATGTTCGGCACTGCCAGTGTCATTGCAATTCCTGGATCAGGGAAAACGCTAACCATGGCAGCCCGTATCGGTAACCTGGTTAAAAGCGGTATCCCCCCAGACAAGATTCTGGGATTGTCTTTCACCAGAAATGCGGCATGGGCTATGCGAGATAAACTTCAACCGGTCCTTTACGATCAGGCCGCCAGTGTGACGTTATCCACCATTCATGCCTTCTGCCACAGATTACTGCAGGAAACAGGATGCAGGTTCAAGATGCTTTACGGTAAACGGCAAATCTATCTTGTTCGGAAAGTGATAAAAAGGCTTCGATTGAATGATTTGACGGCCGGGTTCATGCTTCGAGAAATAGGTACTGCCAAATGCCGCTTGATATGCGCCCAATCTTTTGATGACTTTCACAGGGATAATGAAACCATGGCCCCTGTGGCAAAGGTTTATCTGGCCTACGAGGAAGAAAAACGGAAACGCCTGTTGCTCGATTTCCACGACCTGCTGTTAGAAACCCACACCCTGCTGTCCCAGAATGCTGACATGCGAAACAGCTACCGCCAGGCCTTTCCCCACATTTTGGTGGATGAGTACCAGGACACCAACCCGGCCCAAGTTGAAATTTTAAACCTGCTGACCAATGAAAGTGAACAGTCCAGCTTCTGGGTGTGTGGAGACGATTGGCAGAGCATTTTTAGCTTTACCGGTGCCCAAGTGGAAAATATCCTGCAGTTTGCCGATCGTCACCCAGCCAGCACTCGTTTCATCCTGGATATCAATTATCGGTCATCCCCACAGATCCTTTCCGCCTGCCAATACCTGATAGACCGAAACGAGCGCAAGATTGAAAAGCAGCTCAACACCATTAACCCTGACGGAGAGAACGTCATTGTACTGGATGCTATGTCAGAAGAAGACGAGGCCGAAAAGATAGTCACCGAAATCCGGGACCTGGTTGAAGGCCAAGGTTTTGAATACCGGGACATTGCCGTGTTGTACCGGGCTAATGCCCAATCCCGTGCCATTGAAGAGGCGTTGTCAAAGCACGATATCGCATACCGGATCGAAAGCGAGGCCAACTTTTACAGGCGTTATGAGGTACGCATTTTGCTCGCCTACCTTCGCCTGGTGGAAGGCCCGGACACATTTGACGGGAATGATGCCCTGAAAACAATTATCAATGTCCCCAGTAGGTATATTGGCCATCGTTTCATTGAAACCCTGGAGGCCTATGCTGAATCAAATGATCTGCATCTTTACCCCGCCCTAAAGGTCATGCCGGTCCGCGCAAGATACCTGCAACAGGGCATCAAAGCGTTTACCAGGCTGATTGATTATCTGATTCATAACAAGACCTGGCTGGAGCCAGTGGGGCTGCTGGGGCATATCCGCGTAGTGCTCGATTTTGACCGGTATCTGGCGAACGAGCTGGCCGAGCCTTTTACCGGTCCCGTTGAAAGCTTGGATAAGCTCCAGATGGCTGCTGGCTGGTACGAAAACCTGGCCGAATTTCTGGAATATGCGGATTCGGTACGAAGTAGCGGCGGCAATGATGAAAACGGCGTGACCCTGTCCACCATCCACAAGTCTAAAGGTCTGGAGTTTCCTGTAGTGTTTGTCATTGGCATGGTTAACGGGGTGCTGCCCAACGCCAAGGGTGATCCTGAAGAAGAACGCAGGATTGCCTTTGTTGCCATGAGTCGTGCCAGGCATCTGCTGTATCTGTCTTGGTCACGCAGCTATCTGGAGCGATTATCGAAAAAATCACCATTTATCAATGAGGCCCTGAAGCGAAAGGAGGGAATCAAAGCATAACCATCTGACAAGTATTGCAGTTCATTTATTGGCCCTCTCGGCATGTCGCCGGTGAGGGTTTTTTGTTTCTTCACAATCTACCATGAAAGGAGTTCGTAAAATGAGAACCACAACAACACTCGAAAACGTAATCAACCGTGTCCATGAACAATCTGCCAATCACTTCGATGACATTGTTCCAGTAAATGACATGAGTTTCGACAGTCTGAAACGAATGAACATAGCCGGGCAATCGTTCGGAGTGCTGCCCAGTGCGCAACGGCTACTCGCGAATCGTTTGAGGGTACCCTTTACATATCTGAACCGGTGCCCCCAGGAGTTGCAAGCTGAAAACCTCAATTACTGGATTGAAAGAGAGGCCTGGAATAGGCAGGCCCTGTTCTGCCGTTTCGCTGGTAATGACGTAAGGGCAGTCTTCACTGAGCGCTACACAGCCATCGACAATATGGAAGTGCTGACCAAGATGTTGGAGTACGGATTTGAACCCTCGTCTGAGATCCAACTGTCCCTGGATGCCCAAATGATGCTTCTGAAAATTCCTGAATATGAGCGGTCATTCCGGTTGGCTGAAAAAGATAAAATCGTACCCGGCATTGCCATTGGAAATTCGGAAGTCGGGATACTCAGTCTGTCCATCGAGGCTTTCTATTATCGCCTGGTCTGTACCAATGGGATGATCGCTAAGACCGCTGTGGATGCCCGATACAAGCACATAAGCCGGAAGGTGATGGATGAGTTCCCCATGATATTGGAAGGCGTTGTCAGCCAATCCAGGCATGGCCAGGACCGGTTCATGATCAGCGCACAAACGCCAGTGGACAATCCTGAAAGCTCTATTGACACCTTCGCCCGCCAGTTCCAGATCAGCCAAGAGGAAGCACAAATCGTTAAGCAGGCCTTCTATCTCGAACAAGGAGCAACAATGTTCCACATCATTCAGGCATTCACCAGGGCAGCACAGGATGCCAGTCTTTCAGCATCTGATTCTTACCGGCTTGAAAAAGCGGGCGGTGCCATCCTTGGGATGGTGAAATCTTAACCCATTTTATCAACAATCTGCGAGAGCCCTGCAGGATGAAATTCCTGTGGGGCTTTTCTTTTGGAGGCCCAACCATGACAAAAGAACAAAAAGCCCAATACGAAGGCACTGAACAGCTCAGGGACATCTTGAAACGCGTTCTTGGTGGTCGGAGATTTATGCTCGATTGCGGGCACCATGTGTCGTTTTTCCACCATCTTGGCAACGACATTACAATTTACAATGGCAAAGAATTGAAAATTATTTGCAGCCAGTGTGGCTACTAACCTATAATTCGATATGGAGGTGTACCATGGGTGATTTTGATGACGATTTCGGCGATGATTTTAGTGATGACGGTTTCATGGATGATGAACCTTTTAAGGAACCGTTCGAGGAGAGTGTGGGCGGTCTGGACGATCCGGACGATAATAATAGCGATGAAATTCAACCCGACGAACATTGTGGGCCGGACTGGGAGGACATTGCATTATTCGGCAGCATGAGCGAGTCAATTGCCGAGGAAAAACGGAGACGGGACAAGATTAGGAGGGATATGTTCGGTGAAGAATGATATTAATATTGATAGTGTGGCCCCCTCTTAGCCCGTAACTATTTCTGGTCAAAACCAAGCCAGTGTTCTTAGTGGCTTGGTTTTGATTCCCGCCATACGATCCGAGAAACTATACAATGAAAGACGATTTTTATTCCGCTGGTAATCTTAACAGAAGTTCCTGATCAATCAGCGCTTGAAAATGACTGGCCACACTCAATGCCAGGGCAGAGTCTCTCACCAAGAATCCGAGTTCAAAGTTCCTATCGAGTGCGGCTTCTGTCAAGTTCGCGGAAGTTACGAACACGGTTTGTTTGTCCGCAACAACTGCTTTAGCATGCAACACCCCACTTGCACGCTCTAATTTGAGCGACCGTGGATCGTAATAAACAGCAGGACGAACATCTCCCGGCCAATCAACTTTCCAGAACCGTTCTGCAAATCGACGCACCAAAACTTCCGCATCTGTCGTATCCCCCGATTTTCGTTGGATGTTCAACAGCAGCGAGGCTTGGATAGATGGCTTTTCATCCAAACGTTGCGACATAGTTTCAAATGCGCGTGGCCCATCAAAGAAGGCAAAAGTACTTACCCAAACCGACTCTTCAATTGATCCTAAAAGCTCGTCGTAAACGCGACGTGTATCTCGCGCATGAACACCTGGTACTTCGGGTCCAGACCACACCAAGTCAGGGGAGGGTCTCGAAGCCTTCGCATTTTCAAGAGTGCGTATCCAGATAGCAATCGCCCGACCTGAAACCCCTAGGCAGCTCACTGCGTTCAAGGCAGAAAGGACCTCTTCACCGGCACTCTGTCCGCCTAACGCTGCGCTCAACCCAGTTTCAGAATATGGTTCCGCAAGTATTTCGGACTCCAAAGCCTTAACAAGTCTAGCGCGCAAATGGGAAGGAAGTGAAAAGACGGCTTCCAGCATACCTTATCTCCCGAAAAACGCAGTTCCCGGATTGGCAACTGTAGGAACCACAAGGGCCCTGTCCAAGTAGTCGTTGCGCATTTCGCAACAAGTTTCCGCCACGAGTGTGCAGCCATGGCAAGCGGCACCATGAAGCCAACGGCTCTCTATGCTTTCTCCAGGTACATGTTGTGCGCAGATGGGATCATTAGAACATAGAGAACCCAGTCTCAGGGAATAAGCTAAGTGTTCCTCAATATGACGCCCTTGCTGAACCAATCCACCAAGTGTGCCTTCAGCGTCTGGGCTGCCCGTGTAAAGAAGGATGCCAAATCGTTCACCTTCCTGGTCTGAATAGATTCGCTCGCGAAGGGATGAAGCAGGATAACCGCAACGCATGGCAAGTGACTGTATCAATAAGTGTGAAAGAGTATGGAGGAGTATGTACGGCCCACCAGGAAATGGCCGTTCACTCTTGCGGCTTTCACACCAATTGGCATGACCTGCAGCAAGTACCTCTAATTGAGCCTTAACAGCCTTCCTCTGCATCCATTTTTTCACCCTTTTTGCGTCCAAGAGCACAAACAGGCCCTCACCGCGATTCTCGACTGCCGGAAACCAAGTTGGTTCCAGAGCCAGTTCCGCTCTTTTTACATCGGTTTCGTAGTCACCATGGATGTCCGGTGTAATTGCTTCGAAGCGTGTAAAACCGGTAAGGGCCAAAACTTCGCGAAGTCTATGTAGTTGGATTACGGCTTTGATTCCACCAGAGTCTTCGCTATGTCGCCAGGCACTCTCCGGCAAACGGCGGGCATGAAAATTCGGGTCTATAGGAACATCCTCACCGAAACCCTCTGGTGCAGCTAAAAATGCATCGAGTTCCACTTGCTTTACAGGCTTATCACTGCTGCCTCCATTTTTAATCGAAATGATCGCATCCAATACATCTTTATCTTTGAAATCATTTAGTTTTGCCGCGATTTTCGGTTTCCTTTTTAGAATTGCGAGGTCCGCGATATTTTCCACAATCTGTAAATCAGACCACAGCTCCCCAACAACCGACTCCACCTTGCTCCCTTTGTCTGGAATGGATAGGACGCTCATAATTTGCGGGAAATAGGCATTCGCAGCAGTTCGAATCAAAAGTCGACTAGGAAGATTGCAGGAGGGTTCGTTAGCGTTACGTCCCAACCAAGGTCGTGCCCCTGAGCAGGTGCCAAGAGGTATGTCCTCCAAATGAGTGGCTTCATATAGGCTACGGGATGCCCCGCACTCACACCGCACTCTCAAATCTGCAAGATCACCACCAGTACCCTGTTCGTCCAGCCACAGTTGACGCATGCAGTTATCATCAGGCCCATGAACAAAATACCTCCAATTTAAATCGTCCACATGTCCATTTGGGCATGCCCTTACAAAACGTGTCGGAACTACAGGCCGACCATCAAACCGCCCCCGCTCATCCAAGTGTTTGCGATGAACAAGACGCCGTGAGCGATCATTTAAATCCTTGGAACCGTATTCCCGTACTACAAACCATTCTGGAAAACGCCAGACACCAATTCCGATATTTGGCTCGCGCGGATCACTTGGTGCAGCAGGCGGCGCATAGAGTCTTGGTGAGGACACCCCCGTCATTATCTGAAGTTTCGATATTAGGCGTGGTTCCAAAATCTCTTGTAAGCGACCTGGATCAGGCCAAGTATCTAATCCTCCGACAATTCCAGAAGATTGGGGTAGATCCAAAAGCGCCCCAGGTCCCCAGGTTGTTATGACCTGTCCCTGCCGAATCTGTCCGTGTGCCTTTCGACTCATAACAGTTCCTTTGCTTACATTGTATGGAGATCTTTTAAGAACAGATTCACCTCGGGTTCCACATCACGAAGCGAACGATTGGCACGGAATTTTCGATGATGGTCGGACTCGAAATTCTCTTCGAGCATATCCCGTAACAAGGGCTTCGGTTGTCTCTGTTCGTACTTTTGGTACTGTACGGGGACACCTTCTGCTTGATAATCCGATAGTACCGCAAGCCATGAATCAAGTAGATCCACTACCCGGTTCTGTACACTCCGTAATCGCTCATCTCTCTCTGCATCATCATCAATAGGTTGTTGGCGAACCCGCTCCAAGAATGCATCCAGTAATTGCTGTTCAAGTACAGTTCGAACATCGGAAAGCTGTTCGACACCTCGGGCAGGAGTGAGGCCAGGTTCAGCATGCCTAGCCAGTGAGACCATTGCGCCGGCAAACCCTCGGTCAAGTGCTCGAGCTGAAAATGGCGTTACACTCCCGACTTCCACAGAGCGATAGAAAGTTTCATGGTAATGACGAAAACTTTCGTAATGGGAACGATCACGCGGTTTGTGGACATTCAGTAGGGCCAGTACCAAGCCAGGACGTGAACTATCCCGACCCACCCGGCTGGTTGCCTGGATGTACTCCGCATGTGTTTTTGGCTGCCCAAACACAGTCATTAGTCCCAATCGAGAGATATCCAGACCAACACTGATCATGTTGGTGGCGATGGCGCAATCCACCCGCTGACCATCATGAAAAGCCGCTTCCAGCCGTCTTCGTGCCTCCGCCACCTTATCTGTAGGGACACGGGAAGTCAGTTCTAAAACTTCCGAAAAAGTCTTGCGGCTTTGAAAGAGTCCACGCTTCTCTCCGATACGTTTTCTCAACCCATAGGCCTTGACCGTATTTTGGACTTCCTCCTCTAAAATGCGCCGTGCTCCACCAAGCTCACGAAGACTATTGAAGTAACCTAAAACCGTCATGTATGGATCTGCTGGATTTTCTTCATTTTTATGTCCACCGGCATCACGATAAGCCTTCTCAGCGGCTCCCATAACAGCTAACCAAACCTTACGCATCATGACCTTCGGATTGCGCCCTTGAGCAGAAATACCAAGATAGAGTCGCGCTGGTACCTCGGTGGGTTGAGCCACACAAGCAAAAAAAGAATCCTTTCGACTTATTCCCTGTGGCGGAAAAATCTGCGTTTGACCGCGGGCAAACAGTGCCTGAATCTGATCCTGCGCCCGGCGTACTGTAGCTGTTGAGGCCACTATCTTGGGCCGAAATTTGTCTTCCTCAGCATTCCTAAGACAAAGCGCCTCAATCGCAGTTTCGTAAAGTCCCGCCATTGTGCCAAGCGGCCCGGCAATCAGGTGCAGTTCATCCTGAATTACCAGATCAGGTGCTGCAAGAGGTGCGGACAGTCGCTTTCCGTACCCAGGCTCCGCGGGGCCGTAGAAACCACTGGAATCCATACGGTCCACTCCCCCAAGCAAAGCGCCTGACACTCCTACCCATGGCAAAGAAGCGAACTTGTCCACTGTGGCGATTAGAAAAGCAGGCAAACGACGGTAAATGGGCTCATCAACGCCTACAATCGGTAATGCTCGATCACGGGAAAAGTCGCATTCGAAATTAGTACATACAATTTTTAGTTCCCGGGGTTTATCATCATCAGGTAGCAGGGTGAACGATTCGGGTTCGAAGCGCTCCCCGCACCATGGACAGTTTTCAAGCGGTATAGGAGAGGGTTTTCCCCGTGGATCGTTCTTAAACTGCCTCACCTTTGACCGTGCGGAGTCGGAACGACCGTCGCCCCTGCGTCCCAAAATATTTGGAGTTGCCGCTTTCCCCACCCAGAGCCCAATCTCGAATGGCCAATTTCCATAGCGGGCAGAGTTCTTGTCACGTTCCAATTCGAGTGCGCAGATCAACCCTGCGGCACGTCCGAGTTGGTCAAGGGTCAAAAGGCGTAGGGTGTAACGCATAATGACACTGACCCCGGCGCCGGCAAGTCCTTCATCTTCTGGGTGGCGTAACCTGCGCAAAACCATAGCAAAGGCTGAGAGACCAAGGTAGGCTTCTGTTTTACCGCCGCCAGTTGGGAAAAATAGGAGGTCAACGGTTTCCCGATGCGCACTATTCGGGTCGACCAGTTCAGGAAGATTTAGTAGGATAAATGCCAACTGAAATGGCCGCCACTGCGGTGTGTCGATTTTTAATCGTGCCTTGAGCGCTGCCGACACAGCACGATTTGCGACTTTAAAAGCATCCAGCGCATCGGTATCATCGGCCAGAGCTGAAATTCCGCGCTCAATCCTCGTTGCAGCTACACCAGCCAAGTGCAAAAGTTCGAGCGCGGTTTCCTTACGCTTTGCCGAAAGACCCGAGGCCTCTTTTTCCCGAGCTGCAATCCATTCTCGGTACTGCAGTACCAGAGGGTTAAGGGCGGTAAAAAGGGCTTCACCATTTTCCAGTGCTCCTAGGATATCCATCGAAAGTTCCACACCGTCGATCGTAACCGTTTCGGTTTTTTCGACCTCCGCGCTGGGAACCCATTCGGTACGCATGACTTGGCAGATTCCATCTATCAATTCCCACTCCGCTGAAACCCCATGACCAGTGGCATAAGACGGCGAATCAGCGAAATGGAGGTCCGCCACTTTTTCGTCCCATTCCAATGCACGGCTTCCTCTTGGGTCGGGCCGGGGAACGAATGGTTGGTCAGAGTGGATTTCAAGCTGAGGTTGAAAAGCAATAGCGCGGTCCCTCTCATCCTCAATTGGTTCTCTATGGTTGACCAAAAAAACCGATACTGAGCGTATACCCTCCGGCACTTGCCCTTGGAAACTGCTTGAATCAACCTCGCGCGCTACTACGTGCAACTGCAGCCCGTCTGACCCGGGGACGTCATGAATTCCAGCTTGATCATTAATTGGTACAGGAATGGGTATCAACTCCTCCCTTGCATCACGCTGCCAGACTGAAATCGGCTTCCCCTTATCGTCTTCGTCCTCTTTTGGAGTGTAGTCCCCCCAAGAAACCCGCAGTTTCAATTCTTGCGTGTGAGCAGAAACCAAAAAACTCAAGCCCATAGATGAAGGAAAGAACCCTTTTTTGGCCGCCCGCTTCTCTGAAGCGCTTTCTTCCGGGAGCCCCGCGGCTTCAGGTACTTCATCAAGTTCATCATCTTCGTCGGCGTCAGTACTTTCTTCGGGTGGCGTACCGGCGGGAATCAAGAAACCAGTCAAATACCAATTAGATGGCCTTCTCCATCCAGGAAGCTTTTCCGCAGAAAGCTCATGCCCCGCCCATGGGCCGACCAAATCAAGACGCAGGGCATCCACCAATTGTTGACGCACTTGTGGTGAGGTGACGGGTGACTGAATCTCTTGGGCAGTGTCGGTATCATTCATATAAACAGCTCTCCCTGAAGGCTTTCTTCTTCTGCACGCTCCTCATTGAGCTCAAGCAGACGGGCAAGGATCTCGTCATGGACGGATTCGGGCCAACGGTAACGATAAGGCTTTCTCTTTCGAGGGCTCCAATTTTCCTCGTCTATCTCGTAGTCGAGGAGGAACTCACAATCGGTGGGGATGTCATCCCATCCATATGCATCGAGCACGGCCCTGTCCATAGCTGCATGCAATTTACGCAGTTTGAGGATATCGGGGGCACTCTCCTCCGGGTCATGAAAACGATTATAGGTCTTTGTAAGGCCCTCATCTTCTTGAACCATCAGTCGGGCACGAAACTTATAATAAGCCTGGCCCGCGGCTTCAAGTGTGGGGCTATTCTGCCAGTCCGCTGGAAAAGGGAATGTTTCAAAGCAGGTTGTTGTTGTATAAGCCAAGTCATCCTTCATAGTCGACATAAAAAAACGCGCCCAGAGCTCATGTACTCGACACTGAATCACGCAAAAGCTCGCATAGGTTTCGATTGTGAGAACACTAAGATTACTGGAATAAACATAATCGGTTGGCAGGAAAGCAAAACCGAAATGAGCCATCGCCTGTGAACCCGTCACTATCGCTCTGTTTAACGGCTCCTTTGCTCTTTGCAGCTCTGGCCGAGGTCTAAGGAATAACCACCAGTTCCTTTTGGCATTTTCATCTTTTTGTGTGAGTCGCCCTGGTTTTACTTTTCGTTCCAAGAGATCCATGAGGTCAGGGAATTGGCGGGCTTGTGCTTCGTCTGCACATCCAAAGTTGATAATGAATCGGTGGGGCGAATGAGTTGGGCTATCAGCAACCTCCGAGTACCCAATAAAGGGAAATATCATCTCGCCATTTCGTGGGTCGCTTTTTATAATCTCTTCCATAGCGGCGGTTGGATTAGCAATACCGTTTTTATCGCTATCATCAAAGGTGAAGCCCATACCAAGTGGAATACAGCCCTGAAAGCTAATGCCACTATTATTTTTCAATAACTCTGGATTCCTATGCCCACCACGGTGAAAAAGAAAGGCACTGATGAAATCTACCCGTACATTATCTATCTTCTTAATCCCTGTGTACTGGCCCTTGATAAGATGAACGATGCTTATAATTCGTGAGGCTTGCCCCGGCCACTTAATACGTCGCCTCGCAGCCCATATTTCTCCGCCATTCTCACAAATCCATCTAAGTCCTGTATCTCGAGTATCACCCTGCCCAATCGTTTTTGTCGCAATTAGTCCAAAATTTCCATTAGAGCGCAGAAGTGTGAAAGCACGTCGAAAAAAGTGAGCAACGATGTCGGCGTTGCCATGAGCTTTCTCGTGCAGTGTCTTTAGCCAGTTGAGATAGCCTTTCCGGTTGCCACTTATAATCGTGTTCTTCCCAGCGAACGGCGGATTCCCCACCATCGCATCAAATCCCGGATTCTCACGTTCAAACACCTCTGGAAATTCCAGCTCCCAGTGTAAAGGCGCCAGTGGAGGGTCAGCGTGGCGCAATTCATCGAGGCACGGACGTACTCGCGACATGTCACCAGAAGAGATGACGTTCCACGCTTTGGCCAAAGCTTCTTTGCGTTCCCTGTCCTTCGATCCCTTGAAAAAAGCCTCTACCACAAGGTCCCCGTATGAACGGATTCGGCTAGCCGAATGCACCGCTTCGTCCAAGAGGCCTCGGAGTTCTGAGTCTGATACCTTGTCACCAGCCTTGCGGATTTTACGACGAAATTCACTTACCTTTTCAGTCTCGGCTTTCAGTACTCGATACTTAGGGCTGTTGATCGGCTCTGCGCAGCTCCAATCACGTGCCGCGATCTGGCAGTTAGTGAGCCCTACTAAGGAATCACCATGGCACAGGGCGTGATCCAAGAAAGTAAGCGAGTGTTCTCGTGCTAAGGTGACGAGCCAGAGAGAAACTTTTGCAAGGTCCACAGCTACTGGATTGCGGTCAACACCGTAGAGGCAGCGTTGAGCCACCAGTCGACGGGAAAATATATCCTCGTCTTCATCGACAGGAAGCTCGGGAACACAATCATGAGCATGCCATGATTCGATGAGGGCATCGCCAAGCTGACGACAAGCCTCAACTAAAAAGGCGCCCGATCCCATGGCAGGGTCACAGACCTTGAGCTCGAGAATCTGCTCGGGCGTAGGCGGATATTCGCCCGTCCCATCTCCAGTCTTTCGCAAACGTGCTAATATAGGTTCGAGAGTCCTTCGAACGATCGGCTTAGTGAGAGATCGGGGAGTGTAGTGCGATCCAGAACGGCGGCGTTCCTCACTCGGTTGCAAGATCATAGCACCTTGAGGAACGAGGTCAGGGGTCGCCTCCTTGTCGAGTACCGCATCAAGAGCGACGAGAAGGTCTTCCAGCGTAGCCGCATCCTTCACTGCCTTATTGACCTTGGCGGTGAGCTTGCGATCGGTGCGGTCCTTAACCCATTTTTTTCGTTTTTTCGGCTCTTGTTCGAGTAAGGCTTCAATGTCGATGGTACTGGGTGCACCATGTTTCTTAGCAGCTTTGATGGCAATAGAGCGCCCTTTAGCGGTCTCAAGACGGAAACCCATCATGGTCTCGTAGACCGAGCCGATCTGCTCAACATCGAGGGCCCGGTAGGAAATTCGTTCACCATCAAGGACAAGGAGTTTGTCAAGAACTCGGTAGATAGTGCCGTCAGGGATTAGAGGGGGCTCAATACGCTCGTTGCTCTGCACAGAGCCGGCATCCTTTCTACCTTCAAGAAAAGGGTATCGGTCAGGGTCAAAAAGGACCCCGTGCCGTTTGGGTAAACGCATGGCACCGCACTCTGCGCCATCGTATATCATGCGAAAAAGCACAACCAACTGCGCCCAGGCTCCATAGCGTTGGTTCATAGTGTCGGGATAAAGTGCGGCGTCACCGCGGAGGCGCTCATAGAGACCAGACAGCGAATAGTAGCGTATGAAAGCCTCGTCATCGGGGAGCATACCCCGCTCTTCTGAGTATAGCAGGAAAACCAGCCGAAGGATGACAGTCAGCATTGCACGGTAGACCTCGTCTGGGTGCTCGGCCATCTGATGGTGCAAGAGTTCACCCTTACTGGCATCGTGAGCCGATTGTAGCCCACGTAGCAGCTCATAGAGGCCGTGGAGAACCTGTTCGGCCAAACGCTCGGATACCTCATTCTGAAACTTGCGACTGTCTTCGAGAAGCGCAGTAAGACGTTTATTCTGGGGAAGAGAGAGTAGGCGGTGCTGCCTCAGTAGAAGACGGAGAGCGGTGGAAATGGGGCGGCCTGCGGTCTGGATCATTTCGGCGACACGGAAATCAAGCCAGCCAGAGCTTTCGCCCCGGGGTGCTGAGATAAGCCGCAGGACAAGTCCGTTGAAGAGCAAGCCTGCGGGCACTCGTGTCTGGCGCAGGAGGCGTTCCATTCGACCGTGGTGCGAGGCCTCCAGTTTTCCTTTGTCTGAAGGCACTTTGTCCAGGTTAGCGCCTGGCTCGAGTGTACGGACAATAAGTTGCCAGGGAACGAAACCCTCCTTCGGATCGAGTTCGCGCACGGCGAAGTCTGGCCGCAGGGTCTCATTGTAGTCGGGTAGGGCCAGTTCGAGCTCGGAAGGGATCGGAGACTCACCTGTGCCCGCGTAGCCCTTGGCTGAAAATGACCAGCCCAGAACGGTGGATGCGAAGTTCTTGAAATCAGGAAGGTAGGGGACTGGTCCCTCTTTTTGGTCGAACTCGTGTTCTTTTATGCAGGAACGAAGGAGCGTCTGCCCTTCGGCATCACGACGGTTCAGTATGGCACCCGCACGTACCAGGGCAGGCGCGGAGACAACGAGGCCAGTTGGCTGTACAAAACCAAGCCATTCGATGTGTTCGAGAATTGCGGGGTCGAGTTTTGCCATCAGTTCGTCTCCGGCCAAAGGTAGACAAGCCCGACCGGTTCCACACGACGAGCCCGGACTTCGTAAAACTCCTTTATGCGATCCGGTTCAGTTTCAAGGTCGTGGTCAAACTGTTCCAGCCTCATACGCCAGGAGCGAACATCAGCTTCAAGCTGGCGCTTTTCTTCAAGGTTAAAATCGAAGGTGAGCTGGCGATCCTTTTTCTCATGCTTTCCAAGTCTTTCGACAACCCTTTTTCTTTGTGCCGCAAGTGTCTCATGCAGGCTCTCAGCCTCTCTATCTCCCCTTGCTTTGAGCTTGTTCTTAGCAATTTTCGCTAATTCTTCTGAACGTGGTTCTAACTGTGGTAAAAGCTCATCAATATCTTGCTGCGCTGATTCCAAAAGCTTCTTTTCGATCTGTTTACCAGGGGTTTGAGCTTTCCAGCCACTCAACGAATCCTCAAGAAGTCCCAGTGTTTTCAACTCAGCATCAACAGCATAGGGTTTAAGAGAACTATCACGACGGGACGGCTCAATCCAACGGGCAGTAACGGGTACTATTTCCTCGTGAAGACGCTCAGCATTGTGTCCATAGAGAGAAAGGCGGCCCAAAAGGATCACTCGCGGAATGGAGTCAGCAACCTGGGTGAGACAGGCACGTGAAAGGTCATGGTACACAAAACCCTGTGTACGGAAACGGGCTAGTAGGCGTTGAGCCACACGTTGTTCTAAATGCAGATGGACCGTATCTTCAGTTAAAACACCGCTATCCTCAAAAACAACAGGCCGGATAGGGGCGTCCCGTCGCCACTCGGCGAGTTTCTGGTCTGGTTTTCTTGGTGCACGCAAGGTATCAAGAGTGCCGGTCCAGCTTGGATCGGCCTCGGCACGGCGATCCAGTTCCGGAAAAGTCCAGATCTGTCGCCCCTGTTTGTCTTGTGCTTCTTTCAATGGATCTGCGCCAAGGAGTTCAAGCGAACAGGAGAGCGCGGTACGAAACGGTTTTGCCTGGAAAGCGAGCCAACGTCGCGAGCGTTCAAGAAGCGTTTGACATCGTTCAATCTGGACCTTGAGATCCTCCTGGCGTTCCCGAATTTCCTCCAGTTCTTCTGATGTCACTTGCTTAGTGTCAGTACCAATATCGGCCTTTTCAATGTTTTCTGAAAGGAAATCAACATCCTTATGGCGTATACCGCCCTTAAGTTTTCGCTCAATGTCGTCGTCGATTACCCTGGAAAGGCTGCCAAGTTCCGCTTTGATGGTTTCTGTTTTTCTGACAAGCACATCAAGCACGCGATCTTCCACACGCTGGGGTAATACGAAATAATGACAACGGACCTCGTCGGCTGGCTGAAGCTTTCGGTCGATGCGTCCGTTGCGTTGTTCAATACGCCCCGGATTCCAAGGTAGGTCGAAATGAAACAGGTCGGTACAGTGAGCCTGAAAGTTGAGGCCTTCGCGAGCAGCGTCGGTGGCTAGCAAAATACGGAGCGGGTCTTTGCTCGGGTCAGTATTAAAACGACGCTGAATTTCCTTTCGCCGTGAACGACTGGTCAGGCCATCGACAACCTCAATTCGGTTCTCGGCATCCTCCGTACTTTCAATAGCCTGTTCAATGATTGCTCTCAGCCAAGTTTTAGTGCCCTGGCGATTTTCGGTAAAAACGAGAACACGGCGGTTGTTCCATTTTGGAGTTGAGCCTTTAGAACGCTTACCGAATTCCGGCAAATCCGGACAGAGATTGTCACGTATCCAATCAATTAGGGCGCTGGCCTTGACATCTGGAAGGTGCCTTGAATCCTCGGCTATCTCCTGCATATCGTCCAGCAGAGACTGCTCTTTTTGCCAAAGTTCCACCATCGCAGCATCTCGGGTCACCCCTTTTTCCGCTGATTCAGTAGCCGCGACAACTTGTGAGGCCTCCTCGGCTTCAAGCTGTTCATCAGTCCAATCTGCCCGTTCGTCATCAGCATCGGGCGCTTGGGTAAATAAGTCAGCCGCAGGACGGGTGGTCTCGCGTTTTTCGTTTGTTTTCTCCCACTGGCGCTTTACGGTTTCGCGGTGTACCTTTAGGCTACGTGCAAAAGCCTCTATGGATGACAACAGCCTCTGTTGGAGACCGACCACTAGAAGTCCAGCCGCAGCCTGATTGCGTTTGCTAGTTCCGGCAAATCGTTGCTCACGTGTACTGCGATATTCGTCGAGTAGGCGTGAGAGTTCCAGTTCCGGTGCATTGTTGGGTAAACCGTCAAGTGTCAGGCATTGCACCTTGCGGACAGGAAAACCTCCTTGGACAGAACGAATATCCTCCTTGAGCCGACGAACCATGACTTCTTTCAGGGCCGTTTTCCGTACCTTCACCCCTCGAGTGAATCTATAGGGGTCGAGTAATTCGAGCAAGGTTGAAAAGCTGTTCGAATGGCCATTATGAGGTGTTGCGGAGAGAAATAACCGGTGCTCAAAGCGGCCGCACAGGTCACGGACAGCACGGGTGAACTTAGACTCGATTCCGTAGCGACCACCGCTTGACGGTGCCGCATGATGGGCCTCATCAATAATAAGAAGACTGCCGGGTAACATCGGCCCCAACCATTCCCTGAGCGGGTCAGCATAAACAGGATCTTTCAGTAGGTTGTGAGAGACCAGAAACCGGCTGTGAGTCCGCCATGGATTGACACCAAAACCTCTTTCGCGGCGCACTTTAGATAGATAGGAACGATCAAGAATCTCGAAAACCAGTCCAAAGCGTTCCTCAAGCTCTGCTTTCCATTGTTCTATAACGGATGGTGGGGTTGCTACCACAATGGTCTTGCACTTTTTTCTTAACAACAGTTCCCGAGCAATCAGGCCCGATTCGATGGTCTTGCCGAGGCCTGTATCATCGGCGATAAAGAGATTGACTCGCGGCAGTCGAAGGGCTTTTCTAAGCGGTTCCATCTGATAGGCATCTATTTTGATTCCAGCTCGGAAAGGGGCCTGAAAAAGACTTGGGTCTGTCGCCGTAACGCAGTTCCAGCGTAGCGTGTTTAGGAAAGCACCAAACCGCTGCGGTGCATCAAAACCTTGGGAGGCCAAATCACCCCAACCCTCCTCCTCGAGAATACACCGATCTGGCTCATAATCCCAAAAAACCTCTAATGCCTGGCCTTGGTTGTCATCGTCGGCACAGGCAAGACGAACTAAACTGCTCTGCCCAGGGATCTTGGACTTGATGACCTCTTCCACAAGCCATCTGCGGGCTCGTACCTGCACCAGTTCGCCGATTTCAGGTGTGCGCTCAGGTAGGGAGTGGCCTATGTTGTTTTGTTTCAATATCTACGAGTCCTTACTGTCAATTTATTTATATCGCCTAATGAGGTTGGTGGATAGAAGGCTCTCACCTTATAGCTAAACATATTGGTCGCCCGGTATATCTAACCTGCCAAAAATATAAACTAAATTTACTATCAGGAAGCCCCGAATCGGGTAAATCGGGTGTGTAGCTTAAAACCAACGGAATTTGTTCAATTTAAAGATTGCACAAACAGATATCCGAATTTTTCATCACCCCTTCTAAAAATCGGAGTATTAAAGGTGAATCCATTTAGTGAAAACTAAATTAAACCTATGAATAGGTATAAGTCAATATATGATTTCAACAGGTTAAGCTATCCTCACCAATCAGTAAGTCCTATTCCAGGAGCCACCTTCCCAGCCTGGGAATAAACTAACCTGATTAAGGTAGGGGGAGAGTATTTTTCCCTCAATAAAATTTAAGGAGGGCATTAATATGCACCAAAAAACTTTCTCAATTGGCGACACGTCCAGACTTTCGGGCGCGTCCAAGAAACAAATCAGAAACTGGGAGGCCAAAGGCTATATCCCGGAGGCTGAGCGAGTAGTGTGTGGTGATCGTGCTTACCGCAGGTTTACCAGAGAGCAGATCGAAATCATTCGCAATATCAAAGGTTATCAGGATGAGGGTTTCACCCTTAAAGCCGCTGCGAGAAAAGCGGCCGATCTGCATCCTATTTCAAAGGGGGTGAAGCGATATGCATAGATTAGAAGGTAAAAAATGCCCTTTTTATAATAAAGAGTGCCTATTGACCGGTTGCGCATTTTTCAGCGAACGCCTGGAAAACTGCGAGTTCAGTGTATTGAATTTTAATCTGTACCAGCACAAGGAGCACATCAGAGCCCTTATTGACGCTATACGAGGAGTTCCTGAGGGGATTCCGGCAAGCGACCTACTGGACCAGGGTAAAGGTTCGAATTTCCCGCGCCCAGGGCTCTAAAAAGTTCCAACGGGTGTGAGTTAGAGTTGGTGTCAGGAACCGGCTCGAACGAGGTGCCTCTCCACCTCCTACTTACACCTGAATACCTTGGGACGGCATACAGAAAACTATGATTTATCAATGCGTTAAAATAAATAATTGAGGAGAAAGGATAAAATGACAAGAGAAGAACTTATGAAACAATACGGACACAATTACGAACATTTGCACAGAGAAGATAGGATTAGTGCCATGGCACATGTTTATCGAATGTTCGATGCCCCGCTAACCGAAGCAGAGAAACGGATATTGGCATTGAACGATCAGAAAATTAAAGAGGCAAGGTTGGATAGAAGAAAGCGAGAAAAGGAAAAATATAAAAAGAGAGCAAAAGAGGAGAGACTATAATGAAGCTTTGGTCACCTCCTGATGGAACGAAAGACAAAAAAGCCTATCTGGAGTTCGATGAGATAGAAAAAAAGTATGGGCTATTCATAGCCCAGCTGTGCAATACATACGAGAAGAACAGTGAAGCCTATCCGCCAGAGTTGGCCAAGTCCATGTGGCGTATCCACAACGGAACATATCCGAAGATGGAAACCAGAGAAGACTGGAGTTTGGTTCAGAACTCACACACAAATCTCTCTAAAACCAAGCCATGTGCCGCAGGTTCGACCAAAAAGAAAAGAATAGGGTTACACTACAATAATGGAATTATTCAATCTGGCGCTATTTGGCGAGCTTTAAGAACCAAATCTGAAATAATGGTATATATGACACTCAACGCGTTTATCGTTCGTGGTCAGATGTCGAGGGACGAGCACAACCTTTACAAAGATTTTTACAAAAAGCGAAATTTGCTCGCGTGTGCAAAAACTTATGATGAGATTGTCAATAAAACGGGGCTATCAAGAAAGTCGGTAAGAGATGCCTTACACAGGTTTGAAGAAGACAACTTGATTTTCATCAAGAAGGGTGCCGAACGAAAAGGAGCGGCGTTGGCACCCAACATTTATATCCTTGGCCAAGTGGACAGAGATGGGAACGAAGTATATTATATTGACAAGGTCATAAATGACCAGTTTAAAAAATAAACCGATACCGGTGCATTTTCTAAACCGGGCCCCAGTAGATTTTCTAAACCGGTGTCCAGTTCAAAAAGTAAACCGCTCTATATATAGAATAATAAACTTGAAAACAAAAAGGAATGATAGATAGCAGATCATCAGTTTTCTGAGAGACCTTTAACAAGAATGAGTGATGGTGTTTGGCAGCCGAGCGAAAGCAGTTCTATCAGTTCTGTGAAAGTCTCTGTCTTTCAGTTAGGATTCCTGGCTGTAAGAAGACCGGCCGTCAGGCCGGTCTGATGTTCAATCTTTGTGAAAGATTAGCCCTTGTAGATCCAGCCTTGTGAATGATCTGCCTCGGGCAACATAAGCTGCCATACAACATTCCCCTGTCCGGTAATTGCTGTGGCCCGCCAGAGCCCCTGTGCCAGGCGATGAAACTTATGCTGCCTCTTGTGTTCGAGGGCAAAAAGAAGGCGATACGGGGACACTGAGGCGGCCTATCGGCAGGCTTACTTTGCGCGGGCAAAAGGCTTTCTCCCACTGGATAAATTTTGTCCCTCCCCACATCGAAAATGATGATGGTCGAGAAAGTGAAAAAACGGCCCAGTTTGTGGCGATGGGAGATAAGGCGATAACCAGAGACTTGTTGGTGTATGTATTTTGTGGAGGGCCCAGGTCTCTGAAAATGCCTGCTACCTTGTTGTAACAAGGTTGTGATAAACGAAATTGTTAGAGAAGCGGGTCACCGATAGGTTCATCCGTACCAGCACTTGCCTCCAACGTCTCTTTCGTGACCTTATTGATTTCATTGACCATGTTGTTGATGCTGCGCATCTCCTCGTCTGTGAAGTCACCCTCAACAACAGGGTCTTCAAGCTTACCATTTTCGATCAGCACCTTAATCATTTCCGTGTAGACGAAATCGCGTTCATCACTATCGAACGACTGAAGGACTGTGATTTCCTCTTGGTCGTTTTTCCTAAACACTAGTTTCATCTTCCCCCCTGAACCGTTTGAGGTTGTACTTTTTAACACGCTTCTTGATTGATGATTTTCCGCCATCGGTGGTTGCTGCTATCACGTCCACAACATCGAGGTTTCCTATCTCACCTTCGAGTGGATTCGATCGAATCGTCATGAACTTATCCTCGTTCCTACACACAATCACGTTCTGAGCATCTCCTAACATTGGTATAGTTGCGTTGTGTGAGACTAGGATGATTTGCCGTTCCTCCTTGCACTGCTTGATTGCCTTGAGAAGACCCGTATTGATGTAAGTGGTAGCGAGATTGTCCTCTGGCTGATCAATGATCAGCGGAGCCGTGTCGGTTGCACATCCTAACACTAGATCGAGTATCACCGATGTCTTCCAGCCAGCGCTTAGCTGATCGAAGTCCTTTCCATCACTTGTGGTTATGCGGTACTTCTTCCGGTTCATCGCTTGGAATCGGCTTAACACTTCACGGTGCAAATCCTCGTAGCTAGTTATATTTGGCGCCCTCTTACGGAATCCGGCGGATGACAGGGCCAAGGCCGCAGGAGTGATTTTCTCGAAGCTACGAATCTGACAATCGGCCCGGAGGGTCTGGTTCAGAATCTCAACGAACTTGGCGGGAGTGAGCTCGAATGCATTTTCGATGAACAGTCGGTGTCCCATGGACTCGACTACTTTGGTACTGCACTTGATGGAAAATTTTGCGATTCGGTTACGAGACGCGTAGAATGCCCGGTTGTACTTCAGGTAGTTTCGAATCGCCCCCAGTAACATGCCGAACTGGTAACTCTTTGTCTTCGTCTCCCGGTCCTCGCGGGTTTGCAACTGATGTATCGCGTCAGCGTGCTCGTTGATCACTTGGCGGACGTCTGATTCAAAAAGCGACGCTGAGCGAGCCACCTTAAGTTCTGCCTTCAGCCCTTCGACAAGCCCCTTGTCGTGGACGACGAATGGGTTAGTATCTAGGAAAACCTCGATCTCATCTAAGGCCTTTATATGCCGCTTGTGGGTGGGGTTTGAATACTCAAAGGTCTCCACATCTAAATCGGTTGGTTTTAGGTATTTCAGGGGGTTACGCTTGATGAGCGTGGTCACCACAAGGCGAGACAGAAATGGGATTGTTTTCAAATCTTCTTCAATGGCCTCAATCTTCTCCGCGGCTTCCACCATCTGACTAAGACTCTCGCTTAGTTGGGCCAGTCCGTTATCAATTTCGGTCCTTTCGTCCTTGTCTCCAGGGAAGAGCCTCCGCAATAGCGCAATGCTGTCAATCGTGTTGTCGTGGTCTTTCTGATCGCACACCTTGACGATGTAGTTCTGCTCCAAGAAGTGCGGCACTTGACCTGTGGGGCTATCAACCGAAACCTGCTCAACACCATAGGCAAGATAGTTACTGCCTGAGAAGTCTCCTCGGAGACTCCGATACACAGAGTCGACGAATAGCGTCTTACCACTGGACGACCCTCCAATTACCACATTTAACCCAGGCGTGAGAGCCGCGTCGATATCCATATACTCATTTGATAACGATACATGTCGTATAAATTCAGCCCAAGTGTCTGGCCGGGTTCCGTAAACAAGCCGAGCCGACTCAGACAGCGACAAGCGAAGTCCATTGAAAGTCGGACTCGATAGCATCCAGGTAGGGACAAAGGGTTCTGCCTGCGGTGCCTTCGACTCTGGATACTTCTCTGGATTGTAGTTGTCGGTTGAGGTGCTCAGGTTGACGAATTCTGAGATTCCGAGCCGGCGAAAGTATTCATGCGTACTATCCAAACCCGAGTTGCTGCGTGCAGTGAACCCATCGAAGTGGTTGTAGTAGATGCTGCGCTCAATTGTGGTGTCGAACTGCACACCTTTAGGAATAGATTTTTCGAAGGTGGAGTGCGATTGACCGCCATGAGGAAGGAGAACAAATTCGTAGGCATCAAAGTGCTTCGCAATCTCCTCGATACTTGGAATCTGGTCGGAAGTGCACACTTCCTTCTTGGGGTACAGCTTATCAAGAATCGAATTCAATGTGTCGATGGTGTCTGCATCGACCGGACTGCGATAGAAGATGTGACAGTGGTAGGGTGGTTCATCGTGGTAGTTGCGAACGTGCAACTCCGCCCCTATCAACAAATGGGGAAACAAGGACGCGGCATGTAGATAGGCGTCCTTGTTTATGGTGTTGTGATCAGTCAGTGAGATGAGATAGGGCGATCCCATCGCGCTCGCCTGAATTTTCTCGTGTAGCGTGGCGACGTCGTATGCAGCATCAAGTTGATCGGGTTTCTTGGACGTGTGGATGTGAAGGTCTATGTATATGGGTTCCAAAGGATTTGCCCTCCCCAGTCTTCAGTTCGAAGATAGCTCCCAACCTCTCGGTTGGCAGCATATTTCAGTTAAACGACAGGCTATTTGCGGGCTTCATTAATTATACAGATACTTAATAAATCGTTTGCCAAGTGCTGTTACAGAGTGACGTAAATCTTGTGCGCCACTTGCTGTCATCATAGTATTTAGGCTCTGTAAATTTGTAATGCGTAGATCGTTCAGTTGCTGGACAAGATCATTTATCCTATTGTCATCCATTTCAGGAATTCTTTCTCTTAAAGTCTGGGATGGTGAACCCGACAAGCCACCACGGCTCTGGTCTGGTGCTACCATTAACGCCTTTATGACTTTTATATGGTCACTATATATATTTTCTTGTATTTTCAGAAATCTAAGTTGATCATCATATTGTTCGCCAGGATTTTTTACTGCTTCAACCAAAAAGGATTTTAGAATTTTTCGCTTTTCCTCATTTCTTTCTTCTGAGGTACGCCTAAGAGTTTGTTCTAGTAAATCTTCAAAATCTTCTGTCTTAACAAATTCTTCTGAAATTTCGGATTTGAAATCCTTCAGGTCTTCTGATAATCCAAACAGTAATTCATGTGCCCGTTGAATTTTTCGGCCAGTCGATATACCGCCCAGAACGTTACTTACAGGTCCACCAATCCATGGGACAGCACTCGTTACTAAAGAGGCAATATCCAGAATCTTTTCTTTGTCATCAAATTTAACGAGAGACTTTGTATCGTTCTTCGTCATCTCAACATTCCTTTCAGCAAATAACGGTTGAACTGTTGGGCGCATGCTATTAACGCCCCCACCAGAGATGTTATGCAAATTTTAGCCTTCTTTCGACTCTGAGTTACTATTTTCTTCTGGGTCTCTATTTTCTATTTCGTCCCTTTGGTTTTTAATAAATTCCCTAATTTTGACGATCTCTTTTTCTCTGAAGTACCTGACCATCTCTCCGGTCCTGGCTGCGAGGCTCCGAAACATTGACAGCTCAAGCTTAATCTCACGTACGGTAAGGATGAAATTGATCTTATCTACTCGAAGTATTCCGTATCCCTTTAATAAAGTTTCACTAACTGTAGGATCAATTTCGGAGTCATCTTCCTCATGTTGCAATGAATACCTTGGCAGCCTACCAGTTTTATTGTGGTCAAAATGCATTGATTCTACGATTTGTTTCACCTTTTCATTTGAAAGGGAAAAAGATTCATCGTCATGAGCCGCCATGTTTCTTATGGACCTAATTTTTTGTATGTCACCATGAAGCTTGTCATCAATAACCCCTATCGCCTTTGATAGGTAGATTTTGGATGCAAATGTACCTAAGGGGCCAGTGTAATCAAAAATGTTTTTCTCTTCCCGGCGAGACAACTGGCTCGATCTTTGAAACATGTCTTTCAGCATCTTGGTAAGAAGATTTTCAACATCAGAGGCAAGGAGGAGTACACAACCTCTATCAGATTCGCGTTTTAAAGGATCTTTGTCGATTTCAACTATCCGATTTATATCAAATTCGGGAAGTTCCTCTCGCATTTTGCTTGAGTCCTTTATTTCCTACAGAACGTTTGAGCTAAGCCGCGCGCGCTTTTTACGCGCTGGATTCTCCATGCGTAATTATCAACCCTCTCTTTCAACTCTTTTCCAGCTTTGAAAAAGGGCAGTTTTTTGGGCCTGATATCAACCGTCTCACCAGTTTTCGGGTTCCGTCCGGTATACCCTTTGTAATCCTTCACATAGAATGAGCACAGGCCGCGAATTTCGACCCTATCGCCGCTGGCCAGGGATTTAGCCATCTTATCGAAAAGTAGCTTCACGGCAGCCGCAGCTTCTTTCTTGCCAATGCCGGTCTCATTTTTCAGGGCTTCTATCAAATCCAGTTTGTTCATGGCGGGGCTCCTGGGGGGTTGGTGGGTCCAGACCTTAAATTAAACATTGAGAAATGTCAATAAATTCTATATGGTTAAGCGTCATCCAGTGCTTTCTCAGGCTCAAAGATGCAGGCCAATTTTCAGCCGGCGCTAAAAAAGGATAACCAAGTCCATGCCTAAAGATTCTGTAAATGATCAGTGCTCCGACCCTACCCAGGAATTAACCATCAAAATACCTTGCAGACTGGCTGAAAGGATAGAGGCCTATGCAAATGAAACAGGAGCAGACCTAACCGGGGTGGTTATTGAGGCCTTGGATGTGTTTTTGAGAGAGCGGAAGTAGGTGAGGGGGCGGGCAATGACGGCATGACGACCATGACGAGGAATCGGTCGTTTTCTGTTTAGAAATACACAACTCCAGCTGTATTCCTGAAATAATCCGATAAACAATCTGATGAAAGGGGGGATAGAATGGGAAAATAATGTTGACAATATTAGTGTGGGGTACTATACATTACAAAAAGGAGAAATGATATGGCTGAAACAAAAACTGAATTCGTGAAACGTAAAAAATCAGAAAAGCGACTCCAGGCAGAACGCCAAGTTAGAGAGGCCTATGCCCAAACGGAGGAACTCTTTGAGAAAGACGATTCCGATGAGATGGTACCAGTTCGAGGAGTGGTTCGGAATGGCATATTTGAACCATGGCCAATTAGAATGGAGCCTGAAATTGAGGATATATATTCGACTATAGATATTTCCAAAGCCTTGGGCATAAAACGCGAGAGGATGCGTGAATGGATGATCAGAGGTTATGTAAAGCCCAGTCTGCCATCAACTGGGAAGGGGACCATCGCAATTTTTACCAGAAATGATGTCCTCTGCGTAGCGCTGCTTCAAAAACTCATCGGTATGGGATTTAAGAGGGACGTTGCCTCTGTCCACATCCGACAATTGCTTGACTCGCGTTTGATTAACGTCCTGAGTTTCATTGTTTTGGTTTACACTGAGCGAGAAGGGAAACCCGTGGTTGATTTTCAGTTAATTGCCGATGAGACCTTGGATATTAATTTTGACCAAGATGGCAATGCCAAAATAGGGCCGCTGACTAATGTTGACTCACCAAATTGGAACGGGGTTCATGTTATTAACTTTTTGAAATTGGAAAATGAGGTCGATGCAGCGTTGGCTGAGCTGGAGTAAGGCAGAAATTTTTTTCACACTTTAATGTAGTGTGTGTTAAACACAATATGAAGCGCAACCCTTTGCATGGAAGTTTTAGACGGTAGGCAAGATTAGTGTTATGAAAGGACAGAACCAAGATAAGATTCTTACAGTCCAGGAAGTCGCAGACATTCTGAGGGTACATAGGTCTACGATTACTCGGTATGCTCTTTCTGGAGACCTAAGAAGTCATGTACTTGGCAGTAGACGGCTGTTCAAGGAAGCGGACGTCTGGATGTTCTTTGACAATCAGGTGGATAGGGTTTGCGCTATTGAAAAGGAGGAGTAATGGCTACTGTTTTTATCCAAAAGCGCAAATCACCAAAGACGGGCAAGAAAACCTACCAGATACAATATAAAAATCCTACTAACAATAAAACTTGTTACTATAAAACGTTTAGAAAAGCTAAGGAGGCTCAACGTGCAGCTCAAGATCTTCGAGCCCTTATTGATAATGGAGAGGTATATAAAATTGACCGCAAGAAAAGGAAGATTAGACTTCTCAAGTTCAGCGAAGTTGCTGAACTGGCTGTGGTGGAATGGAAAAACAAATTAAGTAAAAATGAATTAAGCGAAACAACGTACGCAGATTATACCTTAAGAGTTGATGTCCTGAACAGAGTTTTCGGTGAAACACTTCTCATCAACATCTCATCGGAAAAGATTACAGATTATCAGGCAGCGGTGTACAAGAAGCTATCGCCAGCTTCAGCTAATCGTTATCTCTTCATCATCAAGCAAATATTTCTAAAAGGTCTTGAGGCTGGGGCAATCAATGAGGATCAATCTGCCAATATAAAGTACTTAAACGAAAAACAACATGAAAGAAACAAGTTCCTGCTGCCCCAGAACATTGAGAAACTTATTGAGGTCAGCGGGAACACTAAAGCGAAGTTTTATATGCCTGCCCTTATATACTTGGGGGCGGAACATGGGGCATCAAAACAAGAGGTGCTATCTCTTCAGTGGCCTGACATTAACTTTCAGTATAAAGAAGTCGGGGTAATCAGATTCTTCCGGACTAAGAATGGCAATGAAAGGACGGAGTTTCTAATGCCGAGGGCAAAGCAAGCGCTTCTAGATTGGAAAGCGCACCAGGAATGGATGCGGAAGCGCAAGAAAATAAAGGTAAAGAAGGATCAATATGTGTTTAGCCATTTGAACGGTGCGCCCATTAAACGTTTTGATACGGCTTGGCGAAGGATCTGCGAACTGGCCGGGATAGCGAATTTCCATTACCATGATTTGAGGCATACTTTCTGTTCAAATCTGATCATGGCAGGGGCTGACCTGAAAACTGTTAAAGAGATGATTGGGCACAGCGATATAGCTATGACTGATCGTTACTCTCATCTCTCGACTCTTCATAAAAGAGCTGTGCAAGTACAGCTGGCAGAGCATTACAGTAAGAAAGGGTAGGTTGAGTTTAACAGCTATTTAACAGCTGGGCATGCTTTTAAGCAAAAACAGCGAATTGGGAGTAATCCCAAATCGCTGTAATTATGATAAAGATTGGTCGGGGCGAGAGGATTTGAACCTCCGACCCCTTGAACCCCATTCAAGTGCGCTACCAGACTGCGCTACGCCCCGACACAAACGGGATGGATAACAGCTTGACTTGACCATGTCAACATTTCTGTTAGAACCCATCTCAAAAAAGCCTTTTAGCCCAAACTCGGCGTTGGGCGCAAATATCAAATCCTCGAAATACCTCATGTATTTACCACGATAGGCATTGGCTGCGCTGGCACTTCCGGTTCTTTGAATTCAAGCCTTGCTTGTCCGGCGTAGCTTGGTTAGCGAAGACGGGATTTTGAACTAAAATCCCTTCTTTTATATTGGTTCTGTCTCTTCTTACACAATTCATGCAAAACATCTGACATTATTGGTAAAATCCCCGTTTAAGATTGATTTAATGTTTGACTTGTGGGATAGGTGTGGAGAAAATCAAAAAAAACAGGTAAATAGACTGAAGGCAGAAGGAAGGGCGGGCCCCGGTGTCAGGAGTCGGGTGTCAGGAGTCTGGGAAATACAACCTCCGCGAAGCGGATGATGCCATTTTCAATTTCATCCGGAAATTGGGAATAGATCTTTATCCTGTGTATCCTGAAAATCATGTTAATCCTGTCAAAATAGCTTTAAATGATCTAACCGTGTAACCCGTGAAATCCGTGTCTAAAGAAATGGATACTCAAATTATCATACCGGAACCATTGAGAGAGGGCGACAAGGTCGGGATTGCGGCGCCGGCGGGACCGTTTGAGATTGAGAAGTTCGAACGGGGCCTGGCTGTTATTGGTGAGATGGGATTCGTGCCGGTGGTGGATGATGATGTTTATAAACGCGATAGGCACATGGCCGGGCCGGACAAGCATCGCGCCAGGCACCTCAACGGTCTGTTTACTCGGGATGAGATCAAAGCAATTGTCTGCGCCCGGGGTGGTTTCGGTTGCCTGCGGGTATTGCCACATCTGGATTACGACCTGATCAAAGAAAATCCTAAAATGCTCATCGGGTTTTCCGACGTGACTGCATTGCTGACGATCATAAGCGAGAGCTGCGGTCTGGCCGGCATACATGGACCGGTAGTGACGTCGCTGGGATTTGCGGATGATGAAAGCAAAGCTCGTTATAAGAAAGTGCTCTGCGGTGAAGATTCGCCGGATATCAAACCGACAGAACCGATAGTCATCCAGCCGGGAAAGACCAGTGGCATTCTGACTGGCGGCAACCTGGCAACTATCTGTCACCTGATCGGCACGGAGTTTGCTCCTGATTTCAGCGATAGAATCGTCCTGCTCGAAGATGTCAACGAAGCGCCATACCGCATCGACCGGATGTTGACTCAGATGCGCATGGCCGGCTGTTTTGAAAATGCTGCTGGGGTTGTGCTTGGTTCTTTCAAGGATTGTGGTGAAGAAGAAGAGATTGTGGACGTATTCGAGGATGTATTAGGAGATTTCGTAGGACCTATTTTGGGTGGGTTTCCAATAGGACATGGAAGCACGAATCTCGCAGTTCCCGTTGGAGTCGAAGTATTAGTAGATACCGAAGAGGGCACTCTGAGATTCCTTTAAGAGGTTGGGGTAGAGATTCGGTGTTAAGTCTTATGTGTTAGGTGTTAAGCGTAAATAGTTAGTGGAAAAGGGTTAATAGTTATTTGTTAATAGTGATATGAAGGACGGAAAGCTGAATACTTTTGAAGATCTGGAGTGCTGGAAGGCATGTCGTGATTTGAGAAGATTCGTGGTGAAGGAAATAGCACCTGTAATGCCAAAAGATGAACGATACAGGTTAAGTGACCAGATATTACGGGCAGCCCGTTCAACGACAGCGAACATCGCAGAGGGATACGGGAGGTTTCATTATCTAGATAATGCGAAGTTTTGTAGTAACGCACGTGGTTCCTGTTATGAAGTTCTTGATCATCTTATCACGGCAAACGATGAAGGTATTATCGGTACTGCGCTTTTAAAGAAAGGTCGCATGATAGTAACAAATGCTGCAAAATTACTAAACGGCTATATGAATTACTTAAAACGAGCAGCAAAGACTAATACTAAATAACCAACAACTATTAACAAATAACCAAACACACGCGCCAGGCTTATTGAAATTGTACGGTTCACTTTTATGATAGAAACCGAGAAACTGATTAGCACTGCAATAGATGATGGGGTTTTTCCTGGTGCTGTTGTAGCTATCTCCTTGAAGGGTAAAATCGCTCTCCACAAAGCCTTTGGCCAGGCGGATATCTTTGCCGCACAACCAATGACCACGGACACCTTCTTTGACTTGGCCTCCCTCACCAAGCCCTTGGCTACAGCCCCGGCAATCATGGCACTGGAGCATGAAGGAAAGCTGAATCTGGATCAGTCCATCGTGGAATTACTACCTGTCTTGGACGGGTCCGGTAAAGAGAAGATAACTGTGCGACAACTTTTGAATCACACCTCCGGGTTGCCCGACTGGCGGCCGTGGTTCATAGAACTGATGAAGGTTCCCGGCGAGCAAAGAAACGCAAGGTTGCAAGAGTTGCTGATTGCCGAGACGTTGGACGCGAACCCCGGCAAACAGACGGTTTACAGCGATCTGGGCTTTATGTTTCTGGCCTGGCTTGTAGAAGAACTCAGTAAACAGCGCCTGGATCGTTACGTCAATGCCGCCGTTTACGATCCTTTGCATATCGAAGATCTTTTCTACCTGGACCGATGGTCGGTAGCACCTCCTCTGGGGCGATTTGCGGCGACCCAGCTGTGCCCTTGGCGAAATCGTCTGCTCAAAGGGCAGGTGGATGACGACAATACCTGGGCCATGGGCGGTATAGGCGGGCAGGCTGGGCTCTTCGGGACTGCCGTGGAAGTTTGCGCCTTGATGGAAGCACTTTTATTGGCTAACGGCGGTACAGATCTTTCGGGACCGTTCACTTCTGATACCATTTCCCGCTATTTCGAGCGCAACGGAGACGGCCGCGCCCTGGGCTTCGATGTGCCGACCCGACCCGGCTCCAGTTCCGGGCAGTACTTTTCCGACAGCAGTGTGGGTCACCTGGGCTTTACCGGCACCTCTTTCTGGGCCGATCCCGAACGCGGGCTGGTGGTCGTATTGTTGACCAACCGGGTCCATCCGTTTCGCTTCAATGAGGGCATCCGGTCCTTCCGGCCCAAATTGCATGACATGGTCGTGCAGGAGCTCGGGCTGGCCTGAGCGATGCCTAAAACGCTAAAACAGATTGAAAACAGTAAGGATAATCCTCACGACCCCTGCAATATTTCCCTTGTCAGGCCCGGATATATTTGTTAGTGATTCCAATAAATTTCATTGGGATATGATTTTAAAACTGGAATGAACTGAAACCGCAGCGGGGCACTGCACCTCAGAGCACTCCCTGATCATTCATATAGCTATTCAAGTGGAAGAGGTACCATGAGCTTTTTAGACGGACTTTTAGGCGTATTTTCCAACGACCTGGCTATCGACCTGGGCACGGCCAACACCCTCGTTTACGTGAAAGGCAAAGGAATTGTTTTGAGCGAGCCCTCCGTTGTGGCGGTTCGGCTTGACCGCACCAAGAACCGCGTCCTGGCCGTGGGCTCGGAGGCCAAAAAGATGCTTGGCCGGACGCCGGGCAACATCGTGGCCATTCGCCCCATGCGCGACGGGGTCATCGCTGACTTCGAGGTCACCGAGGCCATGCTGCGGCATTTTATCACCAAGGTCCACAACCGCCGCCGCCTGGTGCGCCCGCGCATCATTATCGCGGTGCCCTCGGGCATCACCCAGGTGGAAAAGCGCGCCGTGCGCGAATCCGCCGAATCGGCCGGCGCCCGGGAAGTGTTTTTGATCGAGGAACCCATGGCCGCCGCCATCGGGGCCGGGCTCCCCATTACCGAACCGACCTGTAACATGGTCGTCGACATCGGCGGTGGCACCACCGAAGTGGCGGTGATCTCGCTGGCCGGCATCGTCTACAGCCGCTCACTGCGGGTGGCCGGGGACAAGATGGATGAAGCCATCATGCAGTACATCAAGCGCAAGTACAACCTGCTCATCGGTGAACGTACTGCTGAAATCATAAAAACCGCCATCGGCAATGCTTACCCAGATCCCGCAGACCTGGAGACCATCGAGGTGAAGGGGCGGGACCTGGTGTCCGGTATCCCCAAAATCCTGGCTATCGACAGCGAGGAGATCCGGATCGCCATTTCCGAGCAGATCGATGCCATTGTCGAGACGGTGAAAATTGCCCTTGAACAGACCCCCCCCGAACTGGCCGCGGACATTGTCGACCGGGGCATCGTGCTCACCGGCGGCGGCGCCCTGCTGAAAAACCTGGACAAACTGCTGATGGAAGAGAGCGGCCTGCCCATTACCGTTACCGAGGATCCGCTATCCACCGTCGCCCTGGGTTCGGGCGAGGCCATCGACAGTATCGATATTCTCAAACAGGTGATGATTACATAATCGATGTTTTCCCGAAGAACGATGATGATTGTTGGCCTGATCGTGGTGATCGCGGTCAACATCATAATCCTGTCGATCAGCAGCCGGACCCGCGAACCGGAATACGGGCTCGGTCGCCTGGCCATCTACGTCGTTTCGCCATTTCAAAAAGCCGTCACCCACACCGTGCGTTTCGTCGAAGAGGTCTGGGAGCACTACTTCCACCTGGTCTCCGTAGCACGGGAAAACGATCAACTCCGGCGGCAGCTGGATGAAGCCCTGGAGCGCAGCCACCAGCTGAACGAGGTCGAGCTGACCAACCAGCGCCTGAAAAGCCTGCTCAACTTTCAGAAATCCATCAGCCGCCAGGTCCTGCCGGCCGCCGTTATCGGTAAAGATCCCTCCGCCTGGTTCAAGACCATCATCGTGGACAAAGGGGTGCGCGACGGTGTGGAAAAAGGCATGCCGGTGGTCGTGCCGGCCGGGATTGCGGGCCAGGTGATGGAGGTGGCCGGGTCCTACGCGAAAGTCCTGTTGATCATTGACCAGAACAATGCCGTCGATGCCCTGGTGCAACGGTCCCGCGCCCGCGGCCTGGTCACCGGCGCGGCCGCTGGACAGTGCGTGTTCAAATATGTATTGCTGAAACACGATGTCAAGGTTGGCGACATTCTCATCTCTTCGGGCCTGGACGGTGTGTTTCCCAAGGGCCTGCGGGTCGGGGTGGTGTCGAACGTCATCCGCAGCAGTGCCGGGATATTCCAGGAAGTCGACGTGACCCCCTATGTCGATTTTGAAAAACTGGAAGAGGTCTTGGTGGTTCTGAATCCGCCGCAACGCCTTTTTTTCGAAGAAACGCAGTGATCGCGGAGCGATCAGAGTCGTAAGGTCGGGAATACCCGGAGTCTGGGGTCGGGAGTCAGGAGTCGGAATTCTTATAAGGGCTAAAACTTTACAATCGTTTTTGACAGGATTTACAGGATCAACCGGATTTGGAAGGCCTGTTTTGTCTGTCCGGATGACAGCCAAAACGCATCGATGCCTTCGGCATGGTTTTCGACACAACAATTCAACCAAGCAGCTGGGCCTGGGTATCTGTTGCTTATGAAATGCGATGTAGTTATTCCGCGAAGCGGATGGAAACATTTTCAATTTCATCTGGAAATTGGAAATAGGTTAAATCCTGAAAATCATGTTAATCCTGTCAAAAAATAATTTAGATCTTATGTTGTTGATCTAATCCGTGTAACCCGTGTCAAATAAAGGACAGGAATCAGGAGTTGGAGGACGGGGAGCCAGATTTTTCCTATGACCGCTTTCATCTACATACTCATTTGCCTTGGATGCATTGTCATCCAGACCACCCTGTTCCCGCTGGTGGCCTGGCTGAGCGGTTTCTATGACCTGCTGATACCCTTCGTGGTCTACCTCGGTCTCTTCCGGCCGCTGAAAGAAGGGTTCCCCGTTGTCTTGTGCCTGGGAATTGCCATGGACACGCTTTCCGGTGGCGCATTCGGGATCTACAGCACCACCTACCTCTGGCTTTACGGCGTTATCGCCTGGATGATCGGGTTCCTGCACTTCAAAAACACACTGCTGCTACCCTTCATCGTGGTGGTGGGCGTGCTGCTGGAAAACCTGGTGTTTCTGGGTGCGGTCAAACTCAGCAATCCGGACGCGACCCTGCCGTTGGGGCTTGGGCGGACAATCATGGTTCAACTGCTCTGGGCCCTGTTTAGCGGTCCGATTCTGCTACTTTTGATCCGCGGCATCCATTTGAGCTGGACAAAGTGGATTTCGAGGAAAATTGCTGAAGCTGAAAGCTGAAAGCTTTCAGCTGGTATAAGGTATAGGGTATAAGGTAGAAGCCGTGTAGGCTATAAGGTAGAGGGTTTAGGGTTTAAGCTTATACCTTACACCTTATACCTTATGGCTATATTCCTACTTTTCCCATTACCTGGGATTTGGATACAAGATAGGCCGCAAATAAAAGAAGATGACTACTTATCTCAACACCGTCGACAGCGAGTGGTTCAAGCAGCGCATTATCAGTGTTGTGCTGATAGCGGTGGCTGCGTTTGTCATCCTGTTTGCGCGCCTGTTCTACCTGCAGCTGGTCGAGGGGGAGCGGCTCCGGAATCTTTCCGTAAACAACCGGATCCGCCTGCAGGATATCGAACCCTCGCGGGGATTGATATTCGACCGCAACGGCATGCGCATCGCGGACAACCGTCCGGCGTTCGACATCTACATTACCCTTCAAGACGCTAAGCCGTTGGAAAAGACCCTCGAGAAGCTGGCCTTCTACACCGACTTTCCCATCAAGGAACTCCAGGAGAAAATCAAAAAAGGCCGCGGTCGGGGGGCCTACAAACCTATCCTCATCCGGCAGGACATTTCCCGGGATACCCTGGCCGCCATCGAGGTGCACAAGTTCGACCTGCCGGGGATCACTGTCAATGTAAAACCGCGCCGGCATTACCTGGATAAAAACGGAGCGGCCCACTTGATCGGTTATCTCAGCGAGATCAACCCCACCGAGCTCAAATCCGGCAAGTACCCGGGTAGCCGCAGCGGGGATTTCATCGGCAAGTTCGGCGTGGAAAAGGCTCATGAAAACTATTTGCAGGGCACCCATGGCGGCCGCCAGGTGGAAGTTGATGTCCGGGGCCGGGTGATCCGCCCTCTGAAAACGGTGGCGGCCCAGCCGGGGCACAACCTGATCCTGACCCTTGACCTGAATGTCCAGGCCCGCGCCGAAACCCGCTTGTCCGGCCAGGTGGGGGCTGCAGTGGCCATCGAGACCGATACCGGCCGTATCCTGGCCTTGGCCAGCAGCCCGGCCTACAACCAAAACGCCTTTGTGGACGGCATGTCGGCCAAACAGTGGCGGGCCTTGAACTCAAACCCGGATCACCCCATGGTGAACAAGGCCATCCAGGGGACCTATCCGCCGGCGTCTACCTATAAGATAGTGACGGCGATTGCCGGGCTGGAGGAGGGAGTGATCGACGAAGACACCGTCATCCATTGCCCGGGATGGTTCAAGCTGGGGAACCGGGTGTCGCGCTGCTGGAAAAAAGGCGGCCACGGTAAAATGGATGTGATCCAGGCCATCGAGCAGTCCTGCGACGTCTTCTTCTACCAGGTCGGCCTCAAACTCGGCATCGACCGCCTGGCCTGGCACGCCAAGGCCTGCGGCCTGGGGACCCGCACCGGTATCCGCCTGGATCGCGAGAAATCCGGCCTGATTCCCACCGCCGACTGGAAAAAGCGGCGTTACGGGATTCCCTGGCAACAGGGTGAAACCCTGTCGGTGGCTATTGGCCAGGGCTACAACCTGGTGACGCCGCTCCAGATGGCCGTGCTGACGGCAACCATCGCCAATGCCGGCATCCGCTACCGCCCGATGATCCTCGACCGGATCGAGACGGCCGAGGGAGAAACGGTTTTTCAAGGTGAAGCCGAAGTGGCCGGTCGTCTCTCCATGACTCCCACCACCCTGGCCTTGGTGCGCCGGGGCCTGTTCGATGTGGTCCAGGGCGAGGCCGGCACGGCGCGCCGCATCCGGACCCGGGGCATCAACATCAGCGGCAAGACCGGCACCGCCCAGGTCGTGGCCCTGAAAACCGATGAGGAAGAGGAGGAGACCGAGGTCGAGGATCGCTTTAAGGACCATGCCTGGTTCGTGGCCTACGCGCCCTCGGAATCCCCGCAGATTGCGGTGGCGGTTATCGTCGAGCACGGCGAACACGGCTCCAGTGCCGCCGCGCCCATTGCCCAGGACATGATCAAAGCCTACCTCAAGGGGGAGAAGAGGAACTGATATGTTTGACCGGCGACTGGCACAGTTTTTTGATTGGGGGCTGCTCGGTCTCGTGGTGCTGATTGGGGGCGCGGGCCTGCTAACCCTGTACAGTGCCGTGAACTCGGGCACCGCCAACCCCTACAGCGCGTTTTTCCTGAAACAGACGGTCTGGTTCTGCATCGGCTTCGTGTTGATGATCGGGGTGTTCCTGTTCAGCTACAAATCATTCGAGCAGTGGGGCAACGTGATTTACGGTATCTGCATCGTCCTGCTCCTGTGGGTCGAGTGGTTCGGCAAATACGTCGGCGGCTCCCGGCGCTGGCTGGAGCTCGGGCCGGCCTCCCTGCAGCCGTCCGAACTGGTGAAGATCGGGGTGATCATCATCCTGGCCCGTTATTTTGCCAAAACGGTGAATACCCGGGGGCTGTCCCTGCGGGAACTGGTGCGGCCCATGATCCTGACCCTCATCCCCTTTGCCCTCATCGTGCGGCAGCCGGACCTGGGCACCGGCATGGTCGTGGTGCTCATCGCCCTGTCCATTACCGTTTTCGTGAAGATCGAGCGGCGGGCCCTGATCACCATCGTCTCCGGGTGCATGGTGGCCGTCCCCCTGGTCTGGTATCTCCTCAAGCCCTACCAGCAGCGCCGCATCCTGACCTTTTTCGATCCGGAGCGGGACCCCCTGGGCTCCGGCTACCACATCATCCAATCCAAGATCGCCATTGGGTCAGGCATGGTGTCGGGCAAAGGCTACCTCAAAGGCACCCAGAATGCGCTGGATTTCCTGCCCGAGCAGCACACCGACTTTATCTTTTCCGTCCTGGCCGAGGAGTGGGGCCTGATGGGCTCCGGCATGCTCCTCATCCTCTTTTTCTTGTTAATCCTCTGGGGCCTCAACATTGCCCAGAGCTGCCGGGATCCGTTCGGCACCATCTTGAGCGTCGGGGTGACCGCCATGATCTTCTGGCAGGTGGTCATCAATATCGGTATGGTGATGGGGCTGATGCCGGTCGTGGGTGTTACCCTGCCGTTTATCAGTTATGGGGGGTCGTCGATTATAACGGTGATGATGGGGATCGGTCTCCTCATGAATGTTAGTATGCGCCGTTACATGTTCGAATAGATGCTGTCTTGGGAAACGCCTTTTGGCCCAATCTCGGCGTTGGGCGCGATTCTCAATCCCTCAAAATACCACTCGTATTCCTCGGGATCGAAAATCACGTCCGCCTTGATCTTGGGCCAAAATCCATTCCCCAAGACAGCATCTCCTTAGATAAGCCTCGACAAAAATGCACCCCCCTGGCTTCGTTTCTATCAATATAGAAAACCCGGTTTGGATTCCCTGGCCACCTTGATCTCGAACTAAAACTCACTATCCACAGATTCTATCTAATTCAGAGTTCGGGGAGTTTCTGTTGTCATGCCGGATCCCGGATCTGGGTCCGGGACAGGCTCTTATGATCCGGCATCCAGTCGAGCTTCCTCAAAGTGGTCTGGATCCCGGCCTTCGCCGGGATGACGGGCATTTTGTTAGAAAACCCCACAACCCTGATATAGGTGATACCTCCAAGGCATGCTTGACAGGCGAAGCTTATAGCGGAGCCTGATCCGGCGACTGGTCCGGCGACTTGTCCGACGAAGCTCTATGAGCGAAGTCGGAAGCTCGGAGAGCGTAGACGGGATCTCGACCAAAAATCACCCCCCTGGCTTCGTTTCTATCTATGGGAAACACCTTTTGGCCCAATCTCGGCGTTGGGCCCGATTCTCAATCCCTCAAAATACCACTCGTATTCCTCGGGATCGAAAATCACGTCCGCCTTGATCTTGGGCCAAAATTTATTCCCCAAGACAGCATCTGACCATTTGGGATCTTAAACCAAAACTCACCCCCTGGCTTCGTTTCTTTCTATGGGAAACACCAAGCGCGGAATTTACCTCCAACTTGCTTGCCTATCCGGCGACTTGTCCGGCGTAGCCTCAAAAGCGAAGCGGGAAGCTTCATGCCAAGCCTGCCTCCTGACTCCCGACCCCTGACTCCGGTCTTGGTATTCCGTCTTCATGCTTTTAGCCTCCTGACTCCGGACTCCTGACCCCCGACTCCGGGTTTCTCCGACCTCCGACCTCTAATCTTTTGATGGCCGCCTCAATTTAAGCCGATAACTTTTCACCGTGGTGCCATGGAAATCCGGTCGGATGTTCTGCATATATAATAGGTATGCCCACCCCCACTAATATGCTTTTTGCAGCGCCCCGCGCAGCCGAAAACTTGAGCTCTATTCCGTTTTTGAGGCGGATTCATTTGTCCTGATTCGGCTGTCCGGGCCGGTCAGGCCGGGGCTTTTGGGGGTTTCGCTAAAGATACTCTAATTTTTAGTGATATTTACATTCAGATGGATATTTCAGGGGTACGATTTCCGGTAAAAAACCTTTGACATTTCAACAGGCCAGATGATATAGACCGGGGGATTTTTCAGGACAGGTGGGTCCTGATTTGCCCAAAATCTTATTAACCCTGCAACAAAATCGGCGATGGAGGACCTTATGGAGGTTGCTGGTATTCTAGGAAAGTGGTTCACCAGAACAGTGGTTCTCATGGTGACACTTTCACTGTGTACTGTGAGTGATGCAATAGCTGCCGGCGCACTGATCAGTATTGACAGTTCGCTTTTTATTCAGATCGTGAACTTCCTGTTCCTGATCTGGGCGTTGAATGTGATTCTCTACAAGCCCATCCGCAATATCCTGAAGCAGCGCAAGACCCATGTTGCTGGACTGGAAGAAGGCGTCAAGACCGCCAACAGCGATGCGGAAGATAAGGAAGCGGCCTTTGAAGAGGGTATTCGGGCCGCCCGGACCGACGGGGTGGAGCAGAAGAAAGCCATGCTGGAAGAGGCTGCCCAGGAGGAAATGGCGATCGTTGAAAAGATAAACTCAAAGGCGCAGGCCGACCTCGCCGAGGTGAAGGCCAAGATCGCAGAAGAGGCCGATGGGGTTAGAGAATCCCTGCAGGCCGAACTGGATTCTTTCGCCGGCGCCATTGGTCAAAAGATACTGGGGAGGGCGATTTAATGAATGCACCTGTTACGCTCAGGCAGCGGCTTTTAACCGTACTGGGTATCGCGGCGGTCTGCCTGCTCTGTTTTGCCGGTAGTGCAACGGCCGCAAGCGAATCCCACTGGCTGAAAACCGATACCTATAAGTTGATGAATTTCGCCGTCCTGGCCATTGCCCTGTTTTTCCTTTTGAAGAAACCGCTCACCCAGGCCCTCAACGCCCGCATCCAGGGCATCCGGGAACAGCTGGAAGAGCTGGAAGCCCAGAAAAAGACGGCCGAGGAAGAGCTGGCCAAGTACAACGAGAAGCTGGCCACCCTGGAAGGCGAGGCCGAAGAAATCGTGGCCGAGTATGTCCGCCAGGGCGAGGAAGCCAAGGCCCGGATTCTGGCCGAAGCTGAAAAGACAGCCGAGAAACTGGAAGAGCAGGCCAAGAAGAACATCGAAAACGAGTTCAAAAAGGCCAAAGAGGACATTCAGGCTGAGATTATCGATAAGGCCCTGGAAAAGGCTGAAGAGATCATTAAAAGCAAGATTTCCGATGAAGACCAGGACAGCCTCGTTGACGAATATTTAGATAAGGTGGTGGCATAGTGAAAAATTTGGCGATAGCAAGACGGTATGCCAAGGCGCTTCTACTTATCGGGAAAGAAGATGGCAATGCTGAAGCCTACCGGGGAGAACTGGCCGGTGTGGCGAGCCTGATCAGCGCCAGCGACGAGCTGGAACAGGCCATCTGCAACCCGCTGTATGATGCCGCCGGGCGCAAAAAAGTATTGGAGACCTTGATTGATAAGGTAAATGTATCTGCGGTCATGCGCGCGTTTCTGCTGCTGCTGTTCGACAAGGGCAGAATCGGCTTCGTGGCCAGCATCAGCGATTTTTACGAAAAGCTTGCGGACGAGTTGAAAGGTGTGGCCCGGGCCAGCTTGGTGTCGGCCACCGAACTGTCATCCGAAGCGGTCGAAAAGATTCGTGCAACCCTGTCCCAGAAGACAGGTAAAGATATTATTCTTGATGTGGAACAGGATGCCAGCCTGATCGGCGGGATCGTTACCCGTATGGGCGACCTTGTTCTCGACGGAAGCATCAAGACACAATTACTTAATATGAGAGAATCTTTAAAGAGGGGTGAGAGCGTCTAATGGAACTAAAAGCTGAAGAAATAAGCCAGATAATTAAAGAGCAGATTACGGATTATGACAAGAAGGTTGAACTCAGCGAAACCGGCGTTGTCCTTTCTGTCGGTGACGGTATTGCCAGGGTTTACGGGCTTGAAAAAGCCATGGCCCTCGAGCTGGTTGAGTTCCCCGGCGGTATCCTCGGCCTGGTTCTGAACCTTGAAGAGGACAATGTCGGTATTGCCATTATGGGCGACGACATGGGGATCAAGGAAGGCGATATGGTCAAACGGACCGGTAAAATTGCCGAAGTTCCGGTGGGCCCGGCCGTACTTGGCCGTGTTGTGGATGGTACCGGTGCACCCATTGACGGCAAGGGTCCCATCGAAGGAGCAGAGACCAGCCGTGTGGAAATGGTTGCCCCCGGTGTTATCGCCCGTAAAGGCGTTCATGAACCCTGCTACACCGGTCTCAAGGCCGTTGACGGTATGACGCCGGTCGGCAAGGGCCAGCGCGAGCTGATCATCGGTGACCGCCAGATTGGCAAGACCGCCTGCGCCATCGACGCGATCCTGGCCCAGAAAGATACCGACGTTTACTGCATCTACGTCGCTTCGGGGCAGAAGAAATCCTCTGTGGCCCAGGTTCACGCCATTTTGGAAAAATACGGCGCCATGGAGTACACCACCATCGTTTCCGCCTGCGCCTCCGACCCGGCGACCCTGCAGTACCTTGCGCCCTATGCCGGCTGCGCCATGGGCGAATACTATATGAACAACGGCAAGCACGCCCTCATCATTTACGATGACCTTTCCAAACAGGCGGCTGCCTATCGCCAGGTATCCCTGCTGCTCAGACGTCCTCCAGGACGTGAAGCGTTTCCCGGCGACATTTTCTACAACCACTCCCGTTTGCTGGAACGTTCCGCCAAGCTCAACGACGAGCTGGGCGCCGGATCCCTCACCGCCCTGCCGATCATCGAAACCCAGGCCGGTGACGTTTCCGCCTACATTCCCACGAACGTTATTTCGATTACCGACGGCCAGATTTACCTGGAACCGTCGCTGTTCTTTGCCGGTATCCGGCCCGCCATCAACGTTGGTCTGTCCGTATCCCGCGTCGGGGGTGCCGCCCAGGTGAAAGCCATGAAACAGGTGGCCGGTACCCTGCGTCTGGACATGGCCCAGTTCCGTGAGCTTGAAGCGTTCGCCGCTTTCGGTTCTGATCTGGATGCCGCAACGCAGCGTCAGCTGACCCGGGGGCAGAGACTGGTCGAGATCCTGAAACAGCCCCAGTATCAGCCGCTTTCCATGGCCAAGCAGGTTACCATCCTGTACGCCGGTACCAAGGGCTACCTCGATGAGTACCCAACCGACGTCGTGGCCAAATACGAAGCAGGCCTCTACCCGTTCATCGAAGACCGGTTCCCCAATGTCTTCACCGATCTGGAAGAAAGCCAGGAAATCACGGACGAGATCGGCAAGCTGATGGACGAAGCCCTGACTGCTTACGCCGAAGAGTTCAAGGACACGATTAAATAAGTTACCTGTAGCACGACAAGTGCATGGCAGGCTTAATAAGGTGTGCTTAACAGATAACTTTAACCATAAGGGCTTTACTTTATGCCGACATTAAAAGATATCCAATTAAAGATAGCCGGTGTTAAAAAAACCAAGCAGATCACGAAGGCCATGAACATGGTGGCAACCTCGCGGCTGCGCGGTGCCCAGGCGAATATGGACGCGTTTCGCCCCTACGCCGGCAAGTTTGGGGAAGTGCTTGGCAGCCTGGCCGAAAAAGCCGGTGAAGAAGCCAGCCCCCTGCTGGTTCCCAAGGAGGAGGTCAAGAAGATCCACATCGTTCTGTGCACCTCCGACCGGGGACTGTGCGGTGGTTTTAACATCAACCTACTGGATAAGGCCGACGCGCTCATGCAAGAAAAAGAGGGCGTCGACATCTCCTTTTCCTTTACCAACTTCGGGAAAAAAGGCCGCGATTACTGCAAGAAGGAGGGCTGCGACATCGTCGAGGAACACCTCGGGGTGGTCGGCGCCACCTTTGATTTCAGCGTGGCGTCCACGGCCGGGAAAAAACTGGTGGACGGTTTTTTAAGCGATGAGTACGACGAGGTCTATGTCGTCTTCTCAGAATTTTTGGGCATGGCCAAGCAGCTTCCGGTCGCCCAGCAGTTGCTGCCGATTCCGGCCATCGTGAAGGAAGAGGAAGATCTCGATGCAGATGAGCCCTACCAGGCGGAACACATCTGCGAACCTTCCGCCGACGAGTTGCTCGGCGAACTGCTGCCGCGGAACATTTACGTGCAGCTGTTCAAGGCGCTTTTGGAAACGTCGACCAGCGAACATGCCGCCCGGATGATGGCCATGGACAACGCGACCAAGGCTTGTAACGACATGATTGACGAATTGACCCTTACATACAACAAAGCCCGACAGTCTTCCATTACAGCAGACTTGATGGACATTGTCGGCGGTGCCGAGGCCCTTAAAGGCTAACACCATATCGCAATAAAACCTTGAAGGAGGTCTATAGAATGGGAGAGAACATAGGTAAAGTAACCCAGGTTATGGGGCCTGTTGTCGACGTCGAGTTCGAACAGGGGCAACTGCCGCAAATTCTTACAGCTCTGCTTGTTTCCAACCCCGCCATCAGCGATGAAGAAGACAACCTCGTGATCGAGGTGGCCCAGCATCTGGGCGACAACGTGGTCCGGACCATTGCCATGGACGTTACCGACGGTTTGGTCCGGGGTATGCCGGTCAAAGACACCGGTAACCCGATCAAGATGCCGGTGGGCGAAGCCAGCCTCGGCCGCGTGCTCAACGTTGTGGGACGCCCCGTGGACGGCCTGGGCCCGGTCAGCCAGGAAAAGATGATGCCGATCCACCGCCCGGCGCCCGCGTTTACCGAGCAGGACGTAGAAGTAAACGTTCTGGAAACCGGCGTTAAGGTTATCGACCTGCTCGTGCCATTCCCCCGCGGCGGCAAAATGGGGATGTTCGGCGGGGCCGGTGTCGGCAAGACCGTTATCATGATGGAAATGGTAAACAACATCGCCATGCAGCACGGCGGTATTTCCGTGTTCGCCGGCGTGGGTGAAAGAACCCGTGAAGGCAACGACCTTTACCACGAAATGAAGGACTCCGGCGTACTGCCCAAGGCCGCCCTGATCTACGGTCAGATGACCGAGCCGCCGGGAGCCCGTGCCCGGGTCGCCCTGTCCGCCCTGACCTGTGCCGAGTACTACCGTGACGAAGAGGGCCAGGACGTGCTGATTTTCATCGACAACATCTTCCGGTTTACCCAGGCCGGTTCCGAAGTGTCCGCCCTGCTCGGGCGGATGCCCTCCGCGGTTGGTTATCAGCCGACCCTCGCGGTCGACCTGGGTGCCCTCCAGGAGCGGATTACCTCTACCGACAAGGGTTCCATTACCGCTGTCCAGTGCGTGTACGTACCCGCCGACGACTTGACCGACCCGGCGCCGGCCACCACTTTCGCGCATCTCGACGGCACTGTGGTACTGTCCCGGCAGATCGCCGAGCTGGGTATCTACCCGGCGGTGGATCCGCTGGACTCCACCTCCCGGATCCTCGACCCGGCGGTAATTGGGGATGACCATTACCAGACCGCGCGGACGGTACAGCAGATGCTGCAGAAATACAAAGAGCTGCAGGACATCATCGCCATCCTCGGAATGGAGGAGCTCTCCGACGAAGACAAACTGACCGTAGAACGGGCCCGTAAGATGCAGCGCTTCCTGTCTCAGCCGTTCCACGTTGCCGAAGTTTTCACCGGTTTTCCCGGCAAGTACGTCAAGGTCGAGGACACGGTCCAGGCGTTCAAGGAAATCTGTGAAGGCAAGCATGACGACGTTCCGGAACAGGCTTTCTACATGAAGGGCGGGATCGACGAAGTTCTGGAAGCTGCCAAGGAGATGGCTGAGGCTTCGTAAGGCCGAAACATAGATAGCCGCAGATAATATACCCGTGTCCGCCCCGGCGGGCGGACACGTACTCATTAGAGGATACACTATGGCTGGAAATATTCGACTTGAAATCGTTACACCCTCGACCGACGTTGTCAATGAGGACGCGCAGATTGTCATGGCACCCGGCAGCTTGGGTGAGTTCGGCGTGTTGACGGGCCACACCCCGTTTATGACCTCCCTGAAGGTCGGCGACATCCGTTACGTGGACAGCAACGGTACCGAACGACACGTGTTTGTCAGCGGCGGTTTTGCCGAGGCCCTGCCGGACAAGGTTACTGTTTTAGCCGAGTCGGCCGAACGCCGGCGCGATATCGACATAGAACGAGCCCAGACCGCGTTGACCCGCGCCGAGAAAAGATTGGCCGAAGGCAGCAACACCCTGGATGTGATCAGGGCCAAGGCCGCCCTGGCACGGGCCATCATGCGGGTTCAAATGGCCAGCAAGAAAGGCGCCTAAATCAGGCGATGCATTTGCAAAAGGTGCCCGCCAGATGCCGGTTGCAGCCACAAGGCCTGAACCCGGTACGAACGGGATGCTGATAAATGAGAAACAAAGGGCGGACCATTTTTCCCGGTCCGCCCTTTTTGTTTGCCAAGAAATCAGGTAAAACGCTACTATCGTTGCGTCTCACAAATAATGGTCAAAAAGATTGACCTTTCAATCTCATATTCAGGGGACCAACTAAATTCGAAATACGAAGTACGAATTTCGAAACAAATCAAAAACTCAAATGTCTAAATGACCAAAACAAAAACTTAGTAGCTGTAACAAATTGTGTTGTTTGAATTTTTTGGTCATTCTGATTTGCTTTATTGTTTCGAAATTCGTACTTCGGATTTCGAATTTTGAAGGTGTTCAAAATCACCATTGCAGCAGTATTATTTTATAAGAAACTTATAGCGTTTATTAGGGAAAACACACGCCCATGACCGGAACCATCGACAATACAGCCGTTGTCATTCTCGCGGCGGGTAAGGGCACCCGCATGAAATCCGACCGCGCCAAAGTCCTGCATGAACTCAACGCCCGGCCGATGATCCAATATGTGGTGCAAACGGCCCTGACCATTGCCCCTGCTGACCAGGTGCATGTGGTGGTGGGGCACCAGGCCGGTGAGGTGCAGCAGGCAGTGACCCGGAATTTCAACACGGGTTTTGTTGTCCAGGCCGAGCAGCTGGGCACCGGGCATGCCGTCCAATGCGCGTTGCCATACCTGGCGGCCAAGATCGAACATGTTGTCATTCTGTGTGGGGATGTTCCCCTGCTGACGCCCGCAACCGTCAAGGGGCTTTTAAACCGGCATGTTCAATCCCGCAACGATATCACCGTTCTGGCCGTGCAGTTGACCGATCCAACGGGATACGGACGGGTCCTTTTCGACGAGGGCGGCCGGATGGCGGGCATCGTCGAAGAAGCGGATGCCGATGAGCACCAGAAAAAGATCAACCTTATCAATTCAGGCATTTATTGTGTTCGCAAAACGATCCTGGATGATGTCCTGGGCCAGGTCAAAGCCGATAACGCTCAGCAGGAATTTTACCTGACGGACATCATTGGTATCGGAGACCGCCGGGGACTGCAACTGGGCGTCGAAATAGGAGAAAATGCCCGGGAAGTCATGGGTATCAATACCCGCTCTGAGCTTGAGCGTGCGGAGCAGTTGCTGCATTCATAACCAACCGAAATTGAAATAGATATCTTACTATTAAGCTACCTGAGACTCCCCCGAGGGAAACCGCTTGACTTTCAGTGGAGTGAACGTCTATATTGAAATTTAAGTAAGAGGAGATAGATTGGACAATCAGGTACTTTTGACCCAATTTGAGGAAATTGAAGGGAAGATCGAGCGTCTTATCGGCGCATACAGAGCCCTTGAATCGGAAAACGCTGAACTAAAAAATAAAATCGAGAGGCTGGAAGGAGAACTCCAGGGGAAAGCTGCCCGGGAAGCGCAATTTAATCAGGAGCGTGAGCAGATCCGCAGTCGGATCGACAACCTCTTGGCGAGACTGGCTGAAACCGGCAGCGAGTAATTGAAAAGCAGACTGAGATTAGACCGGACGGGGTTATTGAGCCACTTTGGATCAACTTGTAACCATAAACATATTCGGACAACCCTTTTCCTTTACTTCCGAAACAGATTCAAATCAGGCCCAGATTGTGGCCGGCCAATTGGAAAGTGAGATTGCCCGAATTGAGGAGCAGCAATCCGGAGTGAAATCAGAGAAAGCGAAAATTGCCATTCTGATATCGGCTGCGCTTAATATAGCCAATGAAAATTTCGAATTGAAGAATAACTACTCTGAATTGTTGCATAATGTTGAGGTTCAATCAAAACGGTTGCTCCAGTTGCTGGAGGCTGAGAAGATTGAAGGAAAACCAGCCGTTGCCGGCTGAACCGTTGGCTTGTTTACTCATCGCCCCAAACCCGGTTGCTGCGTATGGCCGGGCCTGACAACCCGGGAAACGGGACCAAAGCTGTCCGCTTTGGACCCGGAATCGCAGGTTGTAATAGCGGAGGGATTTGCCCCTGCCGTGTTCGTGATTGGAAGATGTTCTTTGTCCCAACACTCAACTAACGGGAGCCTTCACTGGTTTTGGTGAGCAGGTTCTGCTTGTACAGAAAAGCCTAAAGAAGCTACAGGGCGCCCACCTTTGAAAAGCGGTTTCAAAGGCCTGACAACACGGCACATAGGCAGGGGCTCGCTCCACTGCCAATTTCAATCCACCCGTCCAAGAAACTCGCCGGCCAGGCCGGTGCTTCCCCAGGACGCTCCACCCAAGCCTTCTCTGACAATTTTCTAACTTTGTTAGAAACAAAGCCAGGAGCTGTGCCTGCCCCGGTAGGGCAGGGCAAGCTCATCCGTCCGGTTTTACAAAAAATACCGGATGATTAGAGGAGTACCGACAGGCTGGTCGGGCTTGCTTAGCGGATAAACGCATCAATCCGGCACCGGGCCTGTGAACATTACTGGAGAATCACATGACTATATATGAAGTGTTGATCGGGTTGGCGGCTTTCATCGTTGGGGCCGCCATATCCTACTGGCTGAAGAGCAAGAGCGTCACTCGCCGGATCAAAGTAGCCGATGATCAAGCGCAGCGGATTATCGCAGACGCCGAGCGGCGGTCCGAAACCCTGGCCAAGGAAGCCAAACTGGAAGCCAAAGATCGCCTGTTCAAAATGAAGAATGATTTCGAGGTAGAGACCCGGGAAACCCGCTCGGATTGGAAAAAGCGGGAAAAACGCCTGATTGAAAAAGAGGAGCACATCGACCGCAAGCTCGAAAAGTTCGAACAGCGGGACCGGGAATACAACAACCGGGACCGGAACCAGAAAAAGCGCCAGGAAGATATCGAGCGCAAGGAGGCCAAATACAACCGGCTTCTGGATGAACAGCGTGAGCAGTTGGAGCGGATATCAGGCCTCACGGCCGACCAGGCCAAGGAGCTTCTGCTCAAAGCCATGGAAAACGATGCCCGCTACGAGGGCGCCAAGCTGATCAAGCGGATCGAGAACGAGGCCAAGGAGCAGGCCGACAAGAAGGCCAAGCGCATTATGGCCACGGCCATCCAGCGCTACGCCGGTGATTTTATCGCCGAACGTACAGTATCCGTGGTGCAGTTGCCCGGCGACGAGATGAAAGGGCGGATCATCGGCCGCGAAGGCCGCAACATCCGGGCCCTGGAGGCGGCTACCGGCATCGATCTGATCATCGATGATACCCCGGAGGCCGTAATTCTGTCCGGATTCAACCCGGTGCGGCGGGAAGTTGCCCGCCTGGCCCTGACCACCCTGATTTCCGATGGCCGGATTCACCCGGCCCGCATCGAAGACGTGGTGAAGAAAGTGACCAAGGAGGTCGATGCGACCATCAAGGAGGCCGGGGAGCAGGCGGCTTTCGATTTAGGGGTGCACGGCATCCACGGGGAGTTGATCAAGTATCTGGGGCGGCTGAAATTCAGGACCAGCTACGCCCAGAATGTCCTGCAGCACTCGGTCGAGGTCGGCTTCCTGTGCGGGGTCATGGCCGCGGAGCTGGGGCTCAATCAAAAGCTGGCCCGGCGCATGGGGCTATTGCACGATCTGGGCAAAGCCGTTGACCACGAGGTCGAAGGTCCGCATGCCACCATTGGCGCCAACCTGGCCAAAAAGTTCGGGGAATCCGGTAAGGTGGTGCATTCCATCGCCGCCCACCACGAGGACGTGGCGCCCAATTCGGTATACGCCCTGCTGGTACAGGCTGCTGACGGCCTGTCGGGTGCCCGGCCCGGTGCCCGCAAAGAGATGCTGGAAAATTATATCAAGCGGCTGGAGGACCTGGAGAACATCGCCAAGTCATTCCGTGGCGTGGCCAACACCTATGCCATCCAGGCCGGCCGGGAGCTGCGGGTCCTGGTGGAAAGTGAGAAGATCACCGACGAAGACGCCACCCTGCTCAGCCGGGACGTGGCCAAGAAGATCGAAGAGACCCTGACATTTCCGGGCCAGATCAAAGTGACAGTGATACGGGAAACTCGGGCGGTGGAATATGCGAATAAGTAGGGAAGATTAGGTATAAGCTATAGGGTTTAAGGTAGAAGGAAGACCCTGGAGTCAGGGGTCCCGGCTTCGCCAAGGCTACGCCCGGCAAGCAGGAGTCCGGAGTCGGGAGTCGGAATTATTAGGTAGAAGGCTGAAGACTGAAGGCTGAAGGAAGGTCAAGGGGCCAAGGGTTCGAGGGTTAAGGTATAAGGTATAAGGTAGACCATGGAGTCAGGTGTCAGGAGTCTGGAGTCTGGGGCAAAGCTGGCAGGTGTCAGGTTTTAACCATGAACGTTGAACCTTGAACCGGGAACCTTCTACCAATCGTTTGAGTTTTATTCATTCCTTTCAAATACTGAGACTGGACTAAATACCAAGAAGGCAGGTTGCCCAGATGCAGAACGTTGTTGAGATACTGAGAGAGCGCGGATTCATTGAGAGCACGACCCACGATGAAGAACTGGAAACCCATTTCAGCAAGGCCGGACGCAAGTGCTATATCGGTTTCGACCCTACGGCGTCCAGCCTGCATATCGGTAGTCTGGTGCCGATCATGTCGCTGGCCCACATGCAGCGCAATGGACACATTCCCATCGCCCTGGTGGGTGGGGGGACGGGTCTGGTCGGTGACCCCAGCGGCAAAACCGAGATGCGCAAGTTCCTGACGGTAGATGATGTCAACAACAACGCCCAGGGCATCAAGCGCCAACTGGCCCGTTTCATCGATTTTGAAGCAGACCGGGCGATCATGGTAAACAATGCCGACTGGCTCACCAAGCTAGAGTACATCCCGTTTTTGCGGGACATCGGCCGCCATTTCTCGGTGAACCGGATGATCAAGGCCGAGAGCTACAAAATGCGTCTCGACTCCGACGACGGCCTCAGTTTCATCGAGTTCAACTACATGCTCCTGCAGGCCTATGATTTTTTAAAACTCTATGAGAATCACGACTGCTGCCTACAGATGGGCGGCAGCGACCAATGGGGCAATATCGTGGCCGGCATCGACCTGATCCGACGGGTAAACCAGGGCACGGCTTTCGGCATTACCTTCCCGCTGATCACCACCTCCAGCGGTGCCAAGATGGGCAAGACCGCCAAGGGGGCTGTCTGGCTGGATACCGACCGCACCTCGACCTATGACTACTACCAGTACTGGATAAATTCCGACGATCGCGACGTGGTCCGGTTCCTGGCCCTGTTTACCTTTCTGCCCATGGATGAAATCCGGGCTGTAGAGAAGCTGCAGGACGCGGACCTCAACCTGGCCAAGGCGGTCCTGGCGTTCGAGGCC
>Ga0056121_1000030_pt1:62500-85913 | contig 85913 bp, 67 predicted proteins | sample WorMetHEROISLAND_FD_83872 | JGI IMG/M metagenome (GOLD analysis project Ga0056121, IMG submission 83872) | Marine gutless worms symbiont microbial communities from Max Planck institute for Marine Microbiology, Germany - Olavius sp. 1 HERON ISLAND ...
ATTTATTATATCCTGATCAATGCCCTGCTGCTGACCTTTTTTGGCGTTTACCGACTTTGGCAAATTACCGGTAAACCGTTACAGAAACTGGTCAGAAGGGCCGATGAATTTCAACCCGATGGGGACCTGCTCTTGTCATTCGGATGACGCCGAGAGCGAGTTCAACCGGCTTTCACGCTCACTCAACCGCATGCTTGAAAATATAGACGCCGACAAAAAGAAATTGAAATCGACGGTTTTATCGCTCGAACAGGCCAATGCCGAGCTCAAAAAGGCCCACAAAGAAGTGCTGCGCGCCGAAAAAATGGCTTCCGTCGGTCGGCTCTCTTCCGGCATCGCCCACGAGATCGGCAATCCCATCGGGATTGTGTTGGGTTACCTGGACCTGCTGCGCCAAGAGAATCTCACGGATGATAAGCGCTTGGATTATATCGAACGGGCCCAGAGCGAAATTGAACGGGTAAACGACATCATCCGAGAACTGTTGGACTTCGCCCGGCCCGCCGAGGATGAGATAAAAGATGTGCCGGTGCATGCAATCGTGGAGGAGATTGTGGGGATGTTGGGTCAGCAGCCCATGATGAAAGAGATCACCCTGAGCAGTCACCTGACTGCCGGCCAGGACGTTATTCAGGCCGATCCGCAACGCCTGCGGCAGGTGTTTCTAAACCTCTTGATCAATGCCGCCGACGCCATCAAACTGGAACCGACGGCGGCAGATGGCCATATCCGGATTGACAGTCGCAACACCGTAGGCAACGACGGTAGCGGGCAGCGCCTACAGATTGCAGTCGAGGACAATGGACCGGGTATCCCGGCCGATCAATTGAACTATATCTTCGATCCTTTTTATACCACCAAGGAACCCGGCAAAGGCACCGGACTCGGCTTGTCGGTCTGCTTTATGATCATAGAAGAGACCGGCGGCACCCTCCGGGCCGAGGCCGCCTCTGAAAAAGGCACCCGGTTTGTCCTTTCCTTCCCATGTGCCGAAAGGAATACCACCCCATGAACCGCAGAGAGAATCAAGCCAACAACTTACAGGCGCGCAAACTTCTCGTCATCGACGATGAGCAGAACATGCGGCACATGCTGACCTCTCTGCTGATCAATTCAGGCTTTGAGGTCGCGACGGCCGCCAATGGTGAAGAGGCGCTGGAAAAGGTTTCCGGGACCCAGTACGACTTTATCCTGTGTGACATAAAAATGCCCCGGATGAATGGGCTGCAGTTCCTGGACGCGGCTGCCGACCGGATCAGCGATTCCACCGTTATCATGATGTCGGCTTACGGTTCCGTGGAAACGGCATTAGAAGCGATGAAGAGGGGTGCCTATGACTATATTTCCAAGCCCTTTAAATCCGATGAGGTCAATCTGGTCTTGAAGAAGGCTGAGGAGCGAGAAAGACTCAAGCGGGAGAACACCCGGCTGCGTCAAACGTTGCGCACCATAGAGGAAAGATCAAGTTTCGGCAATATGGTGGCTAAAAGCAAGGCAATGCGGGAGATGTTCCGGTTGGCCGAGAAGGTGGCCCGCTTCGATACGACCGTCCTGATTACCGGCGAAAGCGGCACCGGCAAGGAGCTGGTGGCGCGGGGTATTCACTTCACCGGCCCCCGGTCGCAAAAACCCTGGATTGCCGTCAATTGCGGCAGCATACCCGAAAACCTGATTGAGAGCGAACTCTTTGGACATGTCAAAGGGGCTTTTACCGGGGCGGACCGAACTCGCCGCGGGCTATTCAGGGAGGCTGACGGTGGGACCCTGTTTCTGGATGAAATTGGCGAACTGCCGGCGGCCCTGCAGGTAAAACTACTGCGGGTATTGCAGGAGAACGAGGTCCGGCCGGTCGGCGGGACACGGGCCCTAAAAGTGAATGTACGGGTGGTGGCCGCCACGGCGCGTAATCTGAAAGATGAAATTGAGAAGAAACTATTTCGGGAAGATCTTTACTACCGGATAAACGTTATGCCGATCAGGTTACCGCCGCTGCGCGAACGGGGTGAGGATATACCGCTTTTGGCCCGCCTGTTCATGGAGCAATTCAGTGCGCAGTTGGATACCCCCGTCCAGAGCATCGCACCGGCAGCCATGTCACTACTGCTGGAGCACGCCTGGCCCGGCAACGTGCGCGAACTGGAGAATGTCATCCAGCGCGCCGTGGTCCTGGCCGAAGGTCCGGAACTGCAGCCGGAGCATCTGCCCGACAGTCTTGGCCCGGACGCGATACAGCAAGACATTGGTTCGCTGGTCAAAGGGGATTCGCTGAAAGAGGCCCGGCGGGAGCTGGAGAAGATTATGATCGCCCAGGCGTTGAAGAAGACGGACGGCAACCGGAGCCAGGCCAGTCGGCTTCTGGAAATCAGCCATCCCAGCTTGCTCAGCAAGATGAAGCAGTACGGCATCACATAGAGGCGTTTTCAGAACCTCCCCTCGAACTCAATCTCTCTGTTGGCCACTTGGTTCAAATCCTCGAGATACTATTAGTATTCCTCCGGTTTAAACCAAGCGTCCGCCGCGACCTTGAGCCCGATTGAAAGCTCTGAAAACGCTTCTACCTGGCAGATTATCAAATCAAATTGGCCTTACCCAGTGCCAAAACCTACCACCTGAGGACGGACGCCTCTAGTTCCCAATTAAATCGAAAACCATCTCAAAAGATGGATTTAGCTTTCGGTGCCGGAGTCGGCATCCGTGTCAGGTGCGGGTGGCCTTCCGGGGTCCTCGTTTTCTACGCGGTGCATAATAGATTCAACTTTTCTGGCGATTTCGTCAATTTCAGCTTTGATCTGCAGCTCTTCCAGTTCGTCCATACTCGTGCTTTCTCCGGTCAGGGTGGATATACGCCGTGCTCATAAATATAATCAAAACAGTATTCACTGTAGTCGCCATTGTCGTCGCTATCACCGGCGGTGGTTTTTTCAACAGTCGTTTTGTGATTGAGCCATAGAGACTTGGCAAATTGACGCAAGACCTGGGTCAAAATATTGGGGGCATTGGTAATTTCCCTGTTTTCCTGGATATACCGGTCCGTTGCTTCAATGACCGCCCGGGTATTGCGGATGTACTCGGAATCATCCAGATGGGAGTCGATCCATACGCCGTGCAGTTTTTCCAGGATCGATTTTACCGAGCCTTCAATTGCATCCAGGTTGTTCATAACACTCCCGTTGTGGTACCGCCAGGTCGGCGGCATGTCCCCTGTAGCCTTCATGATTTTAACTCACCATAAATAAGGATTTCAGTGGTGTTAGTCAAGCTTTCAAGGCCTGCAAGCGCCAGGTTTTCGAGCCTGGCAAGGTACCCATTTCGAGACATTCTTTTAAATATACTTAAATGAAGTTAAGCGTAATTAGAACTAATTGTCAAGTCATTTGCGTTTATCTTCCAGTTGCCCTGTCCGGAGTTCATCTTTTTGGTCCGGCAAGGCTTGTCGTTTATATATTTATGTTGTAATGTTAATTAGTTACCCAATACAAGCCAGATTGCCAACCCAATGTGACCATTTGACCCACGGCTGGAGCTATGGCGCACGCAACCTTGAGAACCGGTTATGCCCATTTGGTGGATCGGCTCAATCGCCATCCCCAGGGAGCACCTCCGTCAAAGCTGCTCTACCGTATTCTGGCGATCCTCTTTTCGGAACAGGAGGCCGCGCTGGTTGCCCGTCTGCCCATCAGACCGTTTACGGCGCGCAAAGCCGGCCACATCTGGAAAACGTCTGCGGACGCGGCGCGGCAGACCCTGGATCAGCTGGCCGACAGGGGTATCCTCATCGATATGGAATTGCAGGGGCAGACTCACTACTGCCTGTTTCCGCCCATGGCGGGATTTTTTGAATTCTCCTTGATGCGGGTTCGCGACGACATCGATCAGCAACTGCTTAGTGAATTGTTTTATCAGTACCTGAATGTGGAGGAGGACTTTATTCGGGAGTTGTTCACCCGCGGTGAGACCCAGCTGGGACGCGTGTTCGTGAATGAATCCGTGCTGCCGGTTGAGGACGCCCTGCAGGTTCTCGATTATGAACGGGCGACGGCCGTGATAAAATCAGCAGCCCACATTTCCATCGGCATCTGTTACTGTCGACACAAAATGAGCCACCTGAACAGGGCCTGTGATGCTCCCCAGGATATCTGCATGACCTTCAACAGCACGGCGTATTCTCTTATCAAGCATGGCGTGGCGCGTCGGGTGGAGGTAACTGAATGCCTGGATCTGCTGGGACGCGCCTACGAAGAAAATCTGGTCCAGTTCGGTGAAAACATTCGGGAGGATGTCAATTTCATCTGCAATTGCTGCTGCTGCTGCTGCGAGGCGCTGCTGGCTGCCCGGCGGTTTGCTTTTCTCAAACCGGTCCATACCACCCATTTTATTCCAGTGCTCGCTGCCGGGCACTGCAAAGGATGCGGCCAGTGTGTAGCCGTTTGTCCCGTGGAAGCGCTGGCCGTGGTGTCAGCCAATGATCCCCGTCATCGCCGGCGAAAAATCGCCCGCCTGGATCCCGATACCTGTTTGGGCTGCGGCGTATGTGCGCGCAACTGCCCGGGGCGGAACATCCGCTTGCAGCCGCGACCTGCACGGGTCATACCGCCGTTGAACGGAACCCACCGGGCGGTGGTGATGGCCATCGAGCGTGACTGTCTGCAGGATTTGATTTTTGACAACCGGGTGATGTGGAGCCATCGCGCCATGAGCGCGTTGCTCGGGGCGATCTTGAAACTACCGCCCGTCAAGCAGCTTCTGGCCAGTCGACAGGTCAAATCAAGATTCTTGGAAAAGTTGATCCAGAGTCTGCCCGCTTGACCAAGGGGTGGGGCGATGCGGCTGTATGCTTGACTTAAGTCTTGCCTTGCATTAGAAATAATTGAAATTCATCATATGAATGCGACACAATTGGCTGTGCGCTTCTTCAGGTATCAATTCCCCGGCTGAAGCAAAGGGCCGCATACCCGCGTCTACGGGAGCCAAGCATCCATGGATATGAAAAGAGACTACTATGAGGATGTTCAGTTCTTTACATCCGGAGTGGTCCTTTTCTGGTTTGTGGTTCTGCTCCTGTTTCTGCTTACCTACCCGTTGATGGTTAAAAACTATCACGTGTATGTGGCCAACTATATCGCCATCAACGTTATCGTCGCCACGGGCCTGAATCTGCTGGTTGGGTATACCGGGCAGATCTCCCTGGGCCATGCCGGTTTCTTTGCCATCGGTTCCTATGGTACCATCATCCTCATGACCAAGGCGGGTTTTCCGTTTCTCGTGGCGCTGCCGGCGGCCGCCCTGATTGCCGCCCTGTTCGGTTTCTTGCTGGGCCTGCCTGCCCTGCGGCTGGAAGGACCCTACCTGGCAATCGCCACACTCGGGTTCGGACTGACCATCACCCAGGTCATTGGCCGCCTGGACTTGTTCGGCGGCCGCGAGGGGCTGCACGCCCCGGAGCTGACCATCGGGAGCTGGCACCTGGATACGGATGTGGAATTCTACTACCTGCTGATGACCCTGACCGTGCTGCTGACGGCCGCCGCCCGCAACCTTGTCCGAACCAGGGTAGGCAGGGCCTTCATAGCGATTCGCGATGCCGATCTGGCGGCCGAGACCATGGGCGTCAATGTGGTCCTCTACAAGACCCTGTCGTTTGCTGTCAGCGCCTTCTATGCCGGGATGGCCGGTGGTCTGTATGCGTTTGTACTGCGTTTTATCGAACCTGAAATTTTTACCTTGATGATGTCTATCATGTTCCTGGCGATGGTGATCGTCGGCGGCCTGGGCTCTATCATGGGAGCCATTGCCGGGGCCTGCCTGCTCAGCTGGCTCGACCTGCAGCTGCGCAACATCCTGGATATCCCCTATTTGGGTGTGTGGCTGGAAACACTCTCCAAATCCTGGTTTTCCATAACCGGAGTCTCCAATATACAATTTATCGTATTTGGTCTGATCATGGTACTGATCATGCTGTTTGAGCCCTTGGGGATTTACGGGGTGTGGATCCGGATGAAGAAGTACTGGCGGACGTGGCCATTCTAAGTTTAAAGTGACTAAAGTGAACTAAAGTGCCTAAAGTTAAGGAGTCGCTGCGCGCCACTGATTTTATCTAATTGGTAGAATACCTTAACCCTGGCCCAGACCGGACACCGTGCGGTTTTCAGAATGGTTAGACTGAAATTTCATGTGACGCTAAATACAGAGGAAGCGAACGCACCAGTGCAGGCTTTAGATCACTTCAAACTTTAGTTCACTTTAGGCACTTTTTCATAAGTAAGGCATGAAATTATCTATTGCTGGGTTTTTCTAAAGAGCGCCTGATATACGAGAACAGTTCCCATGATCGATTTTCTCCAGATGGTTGTTAGTGGCATTGCTGTGGGGAGTACCTATGCCCTCATTGGGCTGGCCATGGTGATTATTTACAAAACGTCGGAGGTTCCCAATTTCGCCCAGGGCGAGATGGCCCTGATATCATCCTTTTTCGCTTTCATGCTGATCGACTCATTCGGGGCAGCCTGGTATACGGCTTTTGCCGGCGCCCTGGTCTTCGCCCTGCTGCTGGGCTGTGTGTTGGAATTTGCGATTCTGCGCCGGGCCAAGGAGCCCAATATCCTGGGTATGATCGTGATTACCATCGGCCTGGAAATGATCCTGCTGGGATTTGTCTCCTGGAAGTTTGGAGCCGAGCAAAAGACGTTGCCCTTTCCCATATCGCCGTATGACAGCCTGGTGATCGGTGACATTTTTATCAGCACCCTGGAATTATTGACGCTGGGGGTGGCGCTGTTTGTTATGCTCATCCTCTTTTTCTTTTTCAGGTTCTCCAAACTGGGGCTGGCCGTGAAGGCCACCCAGCAGAACAGTACGGCTGCGAAGCTGATGGGGATTCGTACCAACCGCATCCTGATGATGACCTGGGGGATCTCCTCATTCGTGGGCTGTCTCGCCGGGCTACTGATCGCGCCGACCATCATGCACCCTTACATGATGTGGGACCCAATGCTCAAAGGGTTTGCAGCCGCGGTCATGGGCGGGATGACCTCCCTGCCGGGGGCCGTGATCGCCGCCTACCTGCTGGGAATCATCGAAAATCTTTTCGGCGGCTACATTTCAATCGAGTTCAAGGCCGTCGTAGCATTTGCCATTATCGTCATCATTTTGTGTTTCAAACCGAGCGGGTTGTTTGCCAGGCATTACGTAAAAAAAGTATAGAAGCAGTCTCCAATAAGTCTTTTAGCCCAATTTCGGCGTTGGGTGAAAAGTTCAAATCCTCGAAATACTACCAAGTATTCCTCCGGTTTGAACTGTCCACCCGCCTTGAACTTGAACCAAAATCCATATTTGAGACTGCTTCTAAGAAAATAACTAATACAAGATCTATTTCGAAATCAAAATCTGTAACGCAATCGGTATCGAAAAGAGAAAACCATACTGACGATCAGCGTATCGATTTCGATTGGAATCCCGATAGCGAAAGTGATTGATGGTCACCTAAACTAAAGGAGGGGGATATGCAGAAACGATTACTGGTAGTTTTATTGCTGGCAGGGACTCTGGTTCTCGGCTTTACCCCTGGCATTCTGGCAGAAGAGGGTGTGACGGACACGGAGATCCATATCGGATCCTGGGGGCCGCAGACAGGGCCTGCGGCTGCCTGGGGCTCTGTGCCCCGGGGAACGGACGCATACTTTAAAATGATAAACGCCAGTGGTGGCATCCATGGACGTAAAATTGTGTACCACAGCTTTGACGACAGTTACAACCCGGCCAAAACCAAGGCCGGTGTCAAGGAGCTACAGGAAGGCACCGGCATATTTGCCTGGGTGGTAGGCGTGGGGTCTTCTCCGGGGCTGGCCGTCAAGGATTATCTAATGGAACGCAAGATTCCCTGGATTGGCCCGGCGGCCGGATCCCTGCACTGGATCAGACCGCCCCAGAAGTATCTGTTTGCGGTTTATCCGCTTTACTACACTGAAGCCAGAACCCTGGTGCGGTACGCGGTGGAAACGTTGGGGAAAAAGAGAGTGGCCGTCGCCTTTCAAAATGACGAGTACGGTAAAAACGGCCTCAAGGGTGCTATCGAAGAACTTGCGGCCCACAACCTCAAGCCGGTGGCCCTGGTGCCGGTGGAATTCAAGGATACTGATATGAAGCCGCACGTCATGAAACTGCGTCGATCCAACGCCGATATGGTGCTCCTTTGGACCAGCGTCGGTCATGCCGTGCGCCTGGTCGGCACCAGCAAGGCCATGCGGTTCGCGCCCCAGTTCATGAGCACCAGCACCTGCTCGGATTTCCCCCTGATGATCCACATCTCCAAAGGGCTCTGGGAGGGGGTGATCTGCGCGACCTTCGGTGAATTACCCGACTCCGACAACCCCTTGTTGCAGCAATACAAAGCCCAGGCCTACGACAAATTCGCCGCACCAAAGGAGCGCTGGGGGCTGTTCTATTATGCCGGAATCATTTTTGCGGAGCCGCTGGTGGAAGCCCTAAAACGCAGTGGCCGGGATCTGACCCGGGAACGCCTGGTCAAGGAGCTGGAGGGATTGCGGAATTTCAAGGGGGTCGGCCCCGTGGTGAACTACAAGCCCTTTGATCCTAAGGATCCCAGTAGCCGCCAAGGCACCCACGCCACCTTTCTGGTGCAGTGCCTGAAGGGCGGCAAGGCGAAAAAGCTGACGGATTGGATAACCATGCGCTGATGAACGCTTTTTTCCAGATAGAGCAGTTGAGCATTTCGTTTGGGGGCCTCACGGCCCTGGACAATATCGCGCTCACCTTGGACAAGGGTGAAATATTCGCGGTGATAGGTCCCAACGGGGCCGGGAAAACAACGCTGTTCAACTGCATCAGCGGGCTCTACCGACCGGATCGGGGAACCCTCTTTTTCAAGGGGGTTTCCCTACAGGGCAAAAAGCCCGACCGCATCGCCCGCCTGGGGATTGCGCGGACCTTCCAGAACATCGAGCTGTTTGCCCACATGAATACCATGGAGAATATCATGCTGGGCCGGCATATTTTTATGCAGACCGGTTTGCTGCGCGGTATGTTTTTGTGGGGCCGGCCCTCTTGTGCCGGTCGCGAAGAGGTGCGGCACCGCCAAAAGGTAGAAGAAATTATCGATTTTCTGGATCTGCAGGCCGTGCGCAATAAACCGGTCGGCGCGCTGCCGTACGGGACCCAGAAACTCATTGAACTGGGGCGTGCGCTGGCCCTGGAACCGGAACTCCTGCTGCTGGACGAGCCCTGTGCGGGGATGAATACTGAAGAGAAGCAGGACATGATCTTCTGGATCAAGGATATCCAGGATGAACTGGGTATCACGATCCTGTTGATTGAACACGATATGAACATGGTCATGGATATCTCGGACCGGATCCTAGCGATTAACTTCGGCCAGCCGATTATCACCGGCAGTCCCGCTAAGGTCGCCCGCCATCCGGAAGTCCTGCAGGCCTATCTGGGAACGGAGGCAAGGGAGGCTTGATGCACACGGGCGAAAGCGTCCGCTACGATGAAAGACGATTTTTATTGTGATGAATTCGATGTCGTTAAGCTTCCCAGAATGGCAGCCACAAAAGATGATTCCAATAGGCAGTACGTGTTAATCATTATAAATAGGTGAGCATTCGGGTAGTTTTTATCGTCATGCCGCTCCCGGATCAAGTCCGGGATGACGTATCCGGCATCCACAGGTGTTTCTGGGTATGGACTGGATCCCGGCCTTCGCCGGGATGACGGGCATTGAGTATGAAAACTCCCGATCTTTGAATTAGGTGACTGAACTTTTGGATGCCCTGCTCGAAATAAAGAATATCGAAACCTACTACGACCTGATCTATGCTTTGCGAGGCGTGTCGCTTACCGTGGAGGAGGGCACCATTACGACAATTCTGGGCAACAACGGCGCCGGCAAATCCACGATCCTGAAAACTGCTATGGGGTTGATCGAAGACCAGCCGGACAAGGGGGCCATCACCTTTGCCGGCCGCAGGATTGACGGTCTGGATACCGAAAAGATCGTCCGCCGGGGAATATCGTTCGTGCCCGAGGGCCGGGAGGTATTTGAAGAACTGAGTGTGCGCGAAAATCTGCTCATGGGAGCGTATATGCGTCATGACCGGGATGGGATCGAGAAGGATCTTGAAAGGGTGTACGGCTATTTCCCGCTTCTGCAGGAGCGCGCCCGGCAATGGGCGGGAACCCTTTCCGGGGGCGAACAGCAGATGCTCGCCATTGGCAGGGCCCTGATGAGCCGGCCCCGGCTACTGTTTCTGGATGAACCATCCCTAGGCCTGTCCCCCATTTTGGTCAAAGAGATTTTTGCGATCATCAAAACCATCAACCGCGAAGGCGTGACGATTTTGCTGGTGGAGCAAAATGCCCGCATGGCCCTGGACATATCCCATACCGGGTTGATTCTGGAGAACGGCCGTTTTGTCATGAAGGGCCGGGCTGCCGACCTGGCGGCCGATAAGGACGTACAGGAATTCTATATGGGCGTACGTACCGAAACCTCGGCAAAAGGGTACCAGCGGTGGAAAAGGAAAAAGGCATGGCGCTGAATCACAAGCCGCAGGCGCAGCCGGCCGAAACGACGCCCCGGGTTTTCCGGCACACTGTCCAGGCCGGCGGCAGCCGGGTGGCCCTGCGTAAAAAAGAGCTTGGTTTATGGCACGACATCTCCTGGGAGGAATATTACCGGCAGGTGCGCTGTGTCGGCCAGGCCCTTATTGAGCTGGGGCTGGAAGCAGGCCAGTGTGTTTGCATCATCGGCGACAACTGCCATCAGTGGGTCTACGCGGATATGGGGACCCAGTGCGCCGGCGGTGTCTCCGTTGGGATATACGCCACCAATGCCTGGCAGCAGGTCGAGTTTGTTGTTCGCAACTCAGAATCCCGGTTCCTGTTCGTTGAGAATGAAGAACAGCTGGATAAATGGCTGCAGTTTGAAGATAAGGCCGCTACGCTGTGCAAGGTGATTGTCTGGGATACCGAGGGCCTGCGGCAATTTTCAGATCCCATGGTGCTCACGTTTGAGCAGCTGCTTGAGATCGGCGCAAAGGCCGAATCCGCGCAGTCGAAACGGTTGGATGTCCGCATGGAGACCGTTGCCCCTGAAGACCTGTGTGTGCTCATCTATACATCCGGTACCACGGGACCGCCCAAAGGGGCCATGTTGACGCACCGCAATGTCACCTGGATGGCTCGGGCGGTCAGCCAGGCCAATCAGATCTACCCATCTGACGAAGTACTATCCTTTCTGCCCCTTTGCCATATCTTTGAGCGCCTCTTTTCGGTCTTTGTGCATATCAATTCGGCCTACACAGTCAATTTTGTCGAAAAGCCCGATACCGTAACGGACAACATGGTCGAGGTTTCCCCCACCGTGGGATATGCGGTGCCCCGTATTTGGGAAAAGTATTACTCGGCGATTATGATTAAAATGTCCGATGCCACCTGGTTTAAACGTACTGTTTTCAAAATTTGCCTGTCTATCGGCGATACCCGGGCCCGGCTGAAAATGAATTTCAGGCCGGTTCCGAAAGGACTGGCCATACTTTACACCCTCGCCCGCCTGGCGGTGTTCCGGAAACTTAAAGAGCGCCTTGGTTTTGAAAGAATCCGGGTGGCCTACTCCGGGGCTGCCCCGATTTCGGGCGAGGTGCTCAAATTTTTCCAGGCCATCGGCATCAACCTGGTTGAAGGGTATGGTCAGACTGAGGGCACCGGGGTCACCACGCTGTCACCGGACGGCCGGGTGAAATTCGGGACCGTGGGCAAGCCGCTGCCCGACACCCTGGTTAAAATCGCCGCAGATGGCGAAATCCTGGTAAAGTCACCGGGGGTGTTCATGGGGTACTATCAGAATCCGGAGGGGACCCGCGAGACGATTCGGGACGGTTGGCTGCACACCGGTGATGTCGGGAACCTGGATGAAGACGGCTACCTGACCATCACGGATCGCAAGAAAGATATCATCGTGACTGCCGGCGGGAAGAACATCACACCGCAGTATATTGAGAACAAGCTCAAGGCCAGTTTATATATCAACGATGCCGTGGTGATCGGCGACCGGCGCAAATATTTGACCTGCCTGATCATGATCGATGAAGACAATGTGATCAAATTTGCGCAGGACCACAAGATCCAGTTCAGCACTTACCGGGATCTGACGCAAAGCCCGGCCGTCATTGACCTGATCCAGGGCGAGGTCGACCAAGTGAACGCCACCCTGGCGCGAGTGGAGAACATCCGCAAATTTACCATTCTGCCCAAAAAATTGTACGAGGAAGATGGCGAAGTAACTCCCACGATGAAGGTTAAAAGGAAGATTGTGCATAAGGCTTTTCGTGATTACATTGAAGCCATGTATTAGAAGCCATCTCATAAAGGTCTTTTGGCACAATCTCTGCGTTGGGCGCTAAATTCAAATCCTCGAAATACTATAGTATTCCTCCGGTTCGAATTCAGCGTCCGCCTTGACCTTGGCCAAAATCCCATTATGAGATAGCTTCTAATCATCACAACTATCATTTATGAGGTGGTTAAAAATGGGAGTAGACAACTATGGCGAAGCATAATTGTGAGACCTGCGCATTTCGGGCCAAGTACGACCGCAATCCAAAATCCCTGTTAGGCCGGGTCTGGCGCTGGCATGCGGGCTGGTGTCCCGGATGGAAGGCTTACATGCGATCTTTGGGTGATGAAAAGCGCGTCGCGCTGGCTGAAAAGTATGGCATGCAGAAATACAGCTAGCGACGGCGCTACTGGAGGGGGATATGCACCGTTTTCAAATTATGGGCGGCGGCACTCTGGTGAGGGCTCGGCCCTGGCTCGCGGTCATGATTATATTGATGGCCGCCGGTTGCCTCGAAAAATATGGCCGGGTGGATCCGAGCACGGCCGTTGACCGTCTTTTTGAACAAGCTCGCGTCTTACCGGATTACCATTATTTCTATGCCGGTGGACAGAACAACCCGACTGCCCTGATGGGGATCCGCAAAGATTATACCCAAACCAACCGCTCCTGGTCGGCCATGCCGGAGTTAACGGAGGCGATCTTGAAAAAACGCGTGGCGGCCATGACCAATGAGATCGGCCATGCCCCGGAAACCTATGGTGGAACCATACGCAATCCGGAAGGTGAACAGGTGGGGATCTGGTATTCGAAAACCCGCGACGTGACGATCCGGTTTGGGGAAAACCGGGAAATCTCCGTGAGCCTGCCACCCCGGCGGGAAGAGGGCAAGGAGCAGCGCAGTCCGTTTTCCTTCCAGTAGTTAGGTAGAAGCGGTTTGAAAATTTGCAATCGAGTTCAAGGTCAAGGCGGACGCGAGGTTTAATCCGCAGGAATACTAACAGTATTTTGAGGAATTGAACATCGTGTCCAACGCAGAGATTGGGCTCGAGGGCATGTTTTCAAGCCGCTTCTGGTTATTCCGGCAGACGCTTGGCTAAGTTCCGGGCAGCTTCGCCGATGACTGTTTGGAGTGAGACCGCGTCTTCATTGATCTCTTCTTCAGACCAATTCAATTCTTGCACGCCTTCCCACGCAATGCTACCGTCTTTGGCATCCCAGATCTGGAAAAACAAACGCAGCTTGGCGTATTTGGTCTCGATCAGGCGGAGGCCGAATACGCTAAACCGACCGGAAGAACCCTGGCTGAAACCGGCCAGCTTCAGCTGCGCCAGATAACGCGTCCCGGTCACCTCTCCGACTTTGTAAAGTGTTTTGCTGTTAAACAGACCGGTGTCTCTGTACTCGGCGAACATGCGCTGGTAGGCTTCGCCCAGGTCGGCCCGATTGATGGCGCTTAAGGTCTCCGGCAAAGAAACGCATTTGACATCCGGACGTTCGGTTTTCAGGGTTTCGACAAAGGTGAAGGCCACCGCCTGCTTTTCCTCCTCCTGTCCGGTAACGGTCGAAGGGGTGATGAAAGCAATGCCGCTGGTGCGCAGTTCATCACCGGAGAGCGTAAATTGGTGGTGGTTGACGGTGGAATAGACCTGCGCCGATCCGCAGCCGGCCACCCAGAATAGCAGCCCGGTCGCTGTAAATAGAGCCAGTGCCAACACGGAGCGGGAAGCACGATTCAGTTTACCGGGTAGCGTATGTTCGGTTTGCATGGTAGGTTTCATGGTCCTCCTGATGTCGGGCGGTGTGAGCTATAAGTATGCCCTGTCACGGCAATTCGCCAATCATATCGTCCCGTTGCCTGAAATCAAGGTTTTTATAAGTTTTCCTTGATTTTAGGCCGGGGTTCTGGGTACATCAACACTCTCGCTACCGGGAAAGAAACTGTGCGCTTTAATTGAGCGACAACCGGCGCGAAAATAAAGGGGCTTCAGGTCAGCAAATATGAACCTGAAACCCCTTAGGTATTCATGGAGCCACCGTGCGGAGTCGAACCGCAGACCTACGCATTACGAGTGCGTCGCTCTACCAACTGAGCTACGGTGGCCAGAAGCTACCTCAAAAAAGTCTTCATGTCGGGCGTAGCCTTTGGCGAAGACTGATTGGCCCAATCCGCCAAAGGCGGATAAATCTTCAGCCTTCGCTGAAGCTATGGCTGATAAACTCTTTTGGGAGCCTTGCCTGTCCGGCGTAGCTCGCAGAGCGTAGACGGAATCTTGAACCAAAATCCGTTTTTTGAGATACCTTCTAGTCGGTGAGCAAATACTGTATTTATGGCTGGAAATCAAGAGAAAACATCGCTTGACGCCCTGCTGGCGGGAGTTTCTACAGCAGCCGGAACAATTGAATGCAGCGGTCTATATGGATCCGCCAAGGCTTGGCTGGTTGCCCGGCTGCACACGCAGGTGCAGCGGCCGCTGTGCGTTGTCACGGCCACGCTGAAAGAGGCCGAGTGGATGGCCGGTGAAGTGGACTTTTTTCTGGGTCATCGCTCGGCGTCGCTGTATTCATTTCCGCCCTATAACATCCTGCCGCACAAGATGCTGGGCTACCACAACCAGACCGCCGCCCAGCGTATCGGCACCTTGTTCACCGTCACAGAGAGCCGGCAACCTGTCCTGCTGGTGACCTGCGTTGACGCGTTATTACAAAAACTGGCGCCGAAAAAAGAACTCGTCGGCTTTGCCGAACTGGTAATGGCCGGTGAAGAATTGGATCGCGATCTGTTGATTGAAAAGCTGATATCGGGCGGTTATACCCATGCCGCCCTGGTAGAAGAGCCAGGGGATTTCTGCGTGCGGGGCGGTTTGATCGACCTTTTTTCGCCCCTGTATGACGAACCTTTGCGGTTGGAATGGTTCGGCGACACCATCGATGCCATCCGGACGTTCTCGCCGGACAATCAACGCAAGACAGGTGAGTTATCCGAGGCCATCATCCTGTCGGCCCGGGAGGTGATCCTCAGAAAAGAAGACCTGCCCGATATGGTCAGCCGGATCAGGGCCCGGGCTTCCGCGCAGGACCTGGGGGCATCCCGGGTGCGTGAAATCAGCGATCGTATCCGTGATGAAGGTCTGTTCGCCGGTATCGAGGGCCTCTTGCCGCTCATTTACGCAAATTTAGACAGTTTGTTCGATTATCTGCCGCCCGATACGCTGTATATTACCGACACGCTGCCTGCGCTGGCTGCTGCGGCCGAGAAATTCACCGCCCGCGTGAATGAAAATTATCGGACGGCCATCCACAAAGAGCGGATTTGTGCCGCCCCAGACACCTTGTATTACGACTGGGAGGCGGTGCAGGCTAAATTGGCTGCCGCCGGCCCACTGGTGCTGGATACGTTGGAGATGGTCAGGCAAGCTGATCCAGCCACGCCGGAACCCCTGCGTCTGCAATTTACCGTGATGGATAACATCGACTTGAGACGCGAGCTGGAAAAGGGCCTGGACACGGATCACCTGTTCCAGCCGGTGGTCGATTGGATCAATAGCACTCTCGACCGGGACTGCACCCCGGTGCTGGTTTGCAGCACGGAATCCCAGGCCAAACGGGTGGAAGCATTACTGGGGCACTATCAGATAACGGTGCATTTTACCCACCAAATGCCGTTGCCCGGAGATTCTCGCCATCGTAGGATTCACCTGTGCATCGGGCCGTTGGAGACGGGTTTTGTCTGGACGGATGTCCAGCTGGCCGTGCTGACCGCGCAGGAGATATTCGGCAAGAGCAAACGCCGCCGCCACCGCCCGGGGAAAACCTCTCCAACCAAGCTGCTGACCTTCGAGGATCTTAAAAAGGGAGACCTGGTCGTGCATGCCCAACACGGCATTGGACGCTACCAGGGGCTGGAAACGCTTGTCCTCGAAGGGGTGACCAACGATTTTCTGCTTATTACCTACCAGGACGACGACCGCCTTTACCTGCCGGTGGACCGCATGGGCATGATTCAAAAATACATGGGGGTCGAAGGCGTCGCGGCCATCCTGGATAAAATGGGCGGCAAGACCTGGCAACGCATCCGCAGCCGCGTAAAAAAATCGGTGGAAAAAATCGCCGGTCAATTGCTCAGGCTCTACGCGGAACGGAAAGTCAAAAAAGGACATGCATTTGGCCGCCCTGACAGCTATTTCAGTGACTTTGAAGCCGCGTTTGCCTACGAAGAAACTGCCGACCAGGTGAAGGCCATCGATGATGTTATTGTCGATATGAATGCCGGGACCCCTATGGACCGTCTGGTCTGTGGTGATGTCGGCTACGGAAAAACCGAAGTGGCCCTGCGGGCTTCGTTCATCGCGGTCAACGATGGCAAACAAGTGGCCCTGCTGGTCCCCACCACGGTCCTTGCCCAGCAGCACTATGAAACGTTTCAGGAACGCTTTAAGCGCTACCCCGTGAACGTCGCCTGCCTGAGCCGGTTTCGCTCACCCGCCCAGCAACGCAAGATCGTGGCCGGGCTCAAAGACGGCCGGGTGGATATCGTGATCGGAACCCACCGCCTTTTACAAAAAGACATCGAATTTAAAGATATCGGCCTGATCATCGTGGATGAAGAGCAGCGCTTCGGCGTCAAGCACAAGGAAAAGCTAAAACGCTTTCGTAGTATCGTTGATGTTTTGGCCCTTACCGCGACACCAATTCCCCGGACCCTGCACATGTCTCTGATGGGTGTTCGCGACATCAGCATTATTTCCACACCTCCGGAGCACCGCCAGCCAATCGTGACCTATGTCAGTGAATACGATGATGCCATCGTGGCCGACGCTATCCGCAAGGAAATTGCCCGGCGCGGCCAGATTTTCTTCGTGCACAACAATATCGCCACCATCCATTCCATGGCCGCCCGGCTTAAAAACCTGGTCCCGGAAGTAAGACTCGACACGGCCCATGGCCAAATGGCGATCGAAGACCTTGAGAATGTCATGATGGCGTTTTCCGACCGCGAAATCGATTTGCTGGTCTGCACGACGATTGTCGAGTCCGGACTGGATATCCCCAATGCCAATACCATGTTGGTCAACCGTGCCGACCGGTTCGGTCTGGCCCAGATTTACCAGTTGCGCGGTAGAGTCGGGCGCAGTGACGAACAGGCCTATGCCTATCTTTTCATCCCAGCGGAGAGCATTCTTACCACCGATGCCCGTAAGCGGCTGAAGGTCCTGATGGAGCACAGTGATCTGGGAGCCGGTTTTCAGATAGCCATGAGCGATCTCAAGATCCGTGGGGGTGGATCGATCCTGGGGGCTTCGCAATCGGGGCATATTGCCGCGGTGGGGTATGACACCTTTCTGAAGCTGATGGAAGAGGCCATGGCCGACCTAAAGGGCAATCCGGTTCGGGAGCCTTTGGATCCGGAGATCAATTTGCCCCTGTCAACCCACATCCCGGAAGCCTATATCACCGATATCGATCAGCGTTTGACAGCCTACCGGCGACTGGCGAAACTGGAAACGGTACGCGAAATTTCAGATTATAAATCAGAGCTTTGCGATCGCTTCGGTCCCCTGCCGGGTGATGTTGAAAACCTGCTGCTGAAAATCATGCTGCGGGTGTTGGCCATCGAAGCCGGAATTCGCCGGTTGGATCTGGGCGGGGGGATCCTGGCCCTTTGGTTTTCAGAACTGCACCAAAAAAGACCCTTTGCGATCGTAGATCTGGTCGTTGACCAGCCGAACATTTATTCTCTGACGCCTGACCATGTACTCAGGGCCCGCCTGACCCCGGGGCGAATCTATGGCCAGCTTTCCGAATCCAAAAACATCTTGAAAGAGATTGCCCAATGTGTTAACGCTTAACAGTTTGTTTTTTATAGAGTTTACGGTAGGTCACATGGTACGTGCGTCACACAATGGTGTCTTTGCAATTCGGTTTCTGGCAGTGGTCGCTCTCTGCCTGGGCAGCTTGCTTTGGTCGGGCTGCATGCAGGCGCCGACCGAACCGGTGGATGCCTACCTGGTAAAGGTGGGGGGGAGTACGCTGACGGCATCTGAGTTCAATGAGGTGTTCGAGATTTCGAAAACAGCTTACTCCCACAGCGATACCATGGATCCTGAGGTTGTGGCGGATATAAAGCTGCGCCTTTTGAACCAGTTGATCGAGGAGATGATCCTCCTTGAAAAGGCCGGCGCAGCCGGGATCGTGGTCTCGGATGCCGAACTTGACGGGGAAGTCCAGAAAATCAAGGCGGATTATCCCGAGGGGGTCTTCGAAGAGATGCTCCTGGAGGCGGCGGTTTCTTTTGAGGCCTGGAAAAAAAGACTGAAAAGGCAGTTGATCGCCCGTAAGTTCATTCAGTCTGAACTTGAAGCCAAAATTACCATTACCGCCGATGAAGTCGCCCAATATTATGCTCAGCAGTTCCCCGCGGACACCCGGACGGACGCAGACGACCGGCGGCCGGAGATCTCGGATGCCATGATATTGAGGATGTTGAAGAACCAAAAGGTTCAGGTTGCGTACGCCAAGTGGATGAAAGCCAACCGGCGCAGCGTGACCATAGATATTAACTCCCGACAATGGGAGCTGATAACACAGAAAAATTCATAACAATATAAAATAACGGCTTTTTGCTATGACGGCTGTTTGAGAAAGCGATGTATACCGAAGTGAAATTCATACTCCCTACGTTGCGCTGTTTTCTGGTTTTCTGGCTGAGTCTGAGTTGTCTGGGCGGCATTATAATCCCGGTCGCCCGGGCCGGTCAGGAGGCTGAAGTGGTTGACCGCATTGTGGCCATTGTAAATGACGATATCATCGTCCTGTCGGAGTTAAACGAAAAATTAAAGCCTTATACCGACCGGATTGAAGAAATGGGTTATCCACCTGAAAAAGAAAAGAAAATGATGTATAAAGTCCGCGATGATATCATCAATACCATGGTGGACCAAAAATTGACTGACCAGGAAGTGCGCAAGTTCGGTATCATTATCGATGATCAAGAGGTGCTCAATGCTATTGAGCGGGTCAAACAAAAAAATGCCCTTACGGAAGAACAGATGCTCGCTGATTTGACCCGTCAGGGCATGACATTGGAATCGCTGAAAAAGAGAATCCGGGAACAAATGCTGCGGGCCCGTCTGGTGAATGTGGCCGTGCGCTCCAAAATCGTGATTACCCGTGAAGATGCCCAGGACTATTTCGACAGCCATCCCGAAGAGTTCCGGGGAGAAAAAAAAATTCACCTCTGGAACATCATGACGACCATGCCGCAGTTTGCTTTCGAATCGGAAATAAGGGCCGGGCGGGACCAGATGGAAAAAGTGCTGGTACGGCTGGGCGCCGGGGAAGCCTTCAATGAAGTTGCCCGAGAAATAGCCGCCAGCCAGGGACCCCTGGTTGCCAATGATATCGGCATGTTTCGATATGGGGTGTTGTCCCCGGAATTACAGACCGCCGTCGGTGAACTGAAAGAGGGCGAACACACCGGGCTGCTTGAAACGGATAACGGCTTTCAGATATTCTACGTGCACAAAATAGAGGCCGGCGCCGGCAAGCAATTCGACGATGTTGTGGCGGACATCCAGCAGAAAATGTTCAACGAACTGGTGGATAAACGGTTTGAAAAATGGCTAGACGATCTGCGTGAAAATTCACATATTCAGATTATTCGTTAGCCACGGGAACCAATTCATCATGGAAGAGAAAAAATCACCAGCCTTTGGAAGCTATCTCAAAACCGTCCGCCTGGAAAAAGGGATCAAGCTGTCCACGATTTCCGAGCAGACCAGGATCAGCAAGGATACCCTCGCGGCCCTGGAGAAAGAGGACCACAGTCGGTTGCCCGCAGAGGTATTTGTGAAAGGGTTCATTCGGGCCTATGCCCGGGTTGTAGATGCGGATGGTGATGTCGCTGTCAAAGGATTCGTTGAAAGCTGCCAACAGCTGGGTGAACGCAGCCCTCCCAGAACTGATTTGGCCGGCGGGCGCCCGCCCACCCGTTGGCAGGGATGGTTTTTACTGGGCATCTTGATGCTGATGGCGATTGCCGGTGTATGGGTTTGGCGTACCATGTCAGCGGTGAACGGCGAAGAACAGGTAACCGCGCGGCCGCCGGTCGAACCACCTGCTGTGGAGAAGTCTAGCCCCACGGTGCCGGAACCGCCGGCTGGGCCCGAGCCGCAGGAAGCGAAAGTGCTCCCGTCTGTCCAGACATCGCCGGCCGCCACCCCGGCCACGCCAACGGCAACCCTGCCGGCTGAGCAAACCATTGACCAATCCCGGCAGCGTATCCAGATCCAGGTAATTGAAAATACCTGGCTCAAGGTGATCACCGACAGTTTAACCACCACAGAATACAGCCTGAGTCCCGGTGACACCCTTGAACTAGAGGCCGACAACAGCTTTAACCTGTTGATTGGCAATGCGACCGGCATCGAGTTGAATTACAATGGCGAACCGGTACGCATACCGGGTAAAAGCGGGCAGGTGGTCACCCTGCAGTTGCCTTGATCCAGAGTGCGGCTGACACGTTTAGAGACCTTTGAAAAATGCCCAGTTTTGTTGCAGTACAAGGCGGACGGAAATTTTAACCAGAGGAATACATTGAGTATTTCGAGGATTAAAATTTGAGTCCAACGCAGTAAGGGGACCAAAACGGGAATTTTCAAAGGTTTCGTTTAACACCCCCCTGAACAGGGATACTTGCGATGATTGGCGACAAAAACAAAGTCCTGTACGACAGTATCAAGCGCCTGCTGCGACGCGGTGCAACCGTGCACCTGAGAAAGATCGTCAATAAAACGCACGCCGCCGACCTGTCCGTCGTCTTCCGGTCACTACCGCTGTCCCAGCAGCACCGGCTCTTTGCCCTGATCGAAGATGTCGAACAAAAAGGTCTGCTTTTCAGTGAACTGGAAGATGTGGACTTGCTGGAACTGATCGATGCGATGCCCGTTGACGAGATCGTCACCATCATGGAGACGATGCCGGCCGATGATGTCGCTGACCTGATTGGGAAGCTGCCCGAGGAAAAAGCGGATGCCATCCTGGAGAAAATGAAAAAGGAAGGTTCCGAAGAGGTTGAAGATCTGCTGCGCTATGGAGACGATACCGCCGGTGGTATCATGGTCCCCGATTTTATCGCCCTGAGTGAAGACATTACGGCGCGCGAGGCAATCGAATCCATTCAGCGTGACTACGTGGATGTCGAGATGCCCTTTTACCTCTATGTCGTTGATCAATATGAAAAGCTGGTCGGGGTCAGCTCGCTGCGACAGCTGGTGGTGGTGGCGGCCGAGACACCCCTGAAGGCCTTCATGACGACCGACGTGTTCGCTGTACAAACGGACATGGACCAGGAGGAAGTTGCCAAGATCGTTTCCAGCTACGATATCCTGGCCGTTCCGGTTGTGAATGAGAATAACCGCCTGGTGGGTATCGTCACCGTGGATGACGTTATCGATATTTTACGTAAGGAGGCGACCGAGGATATCTTGAAGATGGCCGGGGCCGGGGAGGAGTTCGTCGAGACCCAGTCGGTGGTGCGCAGCACCCGTATCCGGCTGCCGTGGCTGTTTGCCAGTTGCGTGGGCGGCATCCTGGCCTTTTTTATCATCGGATATTTTGAAGAGAGTTTGAAGGCGCTGACCTATCTGGCGGCTTTCATCCCGGTGATCATGGGGATGGGGGGTAATATCGGGACCCAGTCCTCGACCATCGTCGTGCGCGGGCTGGCCACCGGACGCCTCAATGTCCGGGACCTGTGGACCGTGGTATCCAAGGAGTTGGCCGTCGGTTTGATATTAGGGATCGTCTACGGCATTATCATCGGCATGGTCGCCCAGGCCAGTTTTGGTACCGGTGCGTTTGCCGTTTCGGTCGGGCTGGGGGTTATTTCCTCCATGTCGGTGGCGGCTCTGGTCGGGTCCATGGTGCCGATGCTGTTTGCCCGGCTCAACATCGATCCGGCGGTAGCGACCGGTCCGTTTGTAACCACCTCCATCGATATCATCAGCGTGTACTTCTACTTTATGATCGCAACAACGCTACTTGGTATCTAAACTGATGTCAGGCTACACCACACCCGCACTGGTTCTCAAACGAATTGACTACGGGGACCACGACCTGATCATCAGCCTGTTTACGCTTGACCGCGGCAAGGTGTCGGTGATTGCCAAAGCCGCCAAGAAAAGTGTCAAGCGGTTCGGCGGAATCCTGGAACTGTTCACCGCCCTGGAAGCCGTGATCAAACCCGGGCGCGGCAAAGGTCTGCCGGTTTTGCAGGAAGCCGTACTTCTCCAGCCGTTTACCAATATCCGGTCGGATGTCATCAAGACCGCTTATGCCAGCTATTGGTCGGAACTGGTCAATACCTGGATGGAGGAATACGACCGCCAGGATTTGATCTTCCAGTTGCTTGCCCAGGTTCTGGAAGAGCTGGACCAGGGCAGGTTCGGCAATCGGGCGCTATCAATTCTGTTTCAGATCCGGTTCATGGCCCTTTCCGGTCTGGCGCCCAACCTTTCCCAATGCAGTCGCTGCGGACTGGATTTAGCGGGGCTGGGATCACGGGAGATTTACTTCAGCCTGGCCGGCGGCGGCATTGTATGCGGGGGGTGCGGCGCCCATGGCGACCGGCGGGCTAGCCTTTCAAAGGGGACCTTGAAGCAACTGGTCTGGATTCAAATCGGATCGCTCGACAAGGCTCTGCGGCTGCAGTTTTCACAACAGGCTCTGGCCGAGGGGTTGGCTCTGTGTGAGGCATTCGTGCCGTACCACCTCGGCAAGGAACCCAAGAGCCTGAAGTTTCTGAGGCAAATGAGGCAGTAGAAGCTTCTCAAAAAAGTCTATTGGCCCAATCTCGGCGTTGGGCGTTCGGTTCAAATCCTCGAAATACTGCGTGTATTCCTCCGGTTTGAACCTTACGGCCGCCTTGACCTTGAACCAATATACATTTTTGAGATAGCTTCTAAGCGTTTTAAGTTTTAGGTGTTATGTTTTATGACAAAACCAAGCGCAAAACGGCGAATTAGAGTTTTTTCTTAACACTTAACACTTAACACTTAACAC
>Ga0056121_1000031_pt1 | contig 85272 bp, 72 predicted proteins | sample WorMetHEROISLAND_FD_83872 | JGI IMG/M metagenome (GOLD analysis project Ga0056121, IMG submission 83872) | Marine gutless worms symbiont microbial communities from Max Planck institute for Marine Microbiology, Germany - Olavius sp. 1 HERON ISLAND ...
CTTACCCGTCTCCAGTTCAGCCACTACCTGACGCTTGAAGGCCTCACTGTAACGAATGATGTATGATCGCCCCATAGCTTAAATCTCTCCTTGCTATGTGACAACCTATATCAGGACGGGACCGCATCCACCGACTTCGGACTTCAGTCCTCAGACTTCTATCTATTTACCCCTGGCGATGTCTCTCAATAGCCTTTACGACAAAAGGATAGAGCTGCTCTACAACCTTGCGATATCCCTGCTCGGTGGGGTGGATGCCATCCGCCTGATTCAATTGGCGCTGGGCGGCAACCCCTTCCAGGAAAAAGGGTATCAGGATGAGATCATGCTTGGCGGCAATCGCCGGATAGAGATTTTCGAACTCGCGGGTAAACGGTTCTCCCAGGTTTTTGACCATCTTCATCCCGGCCAGGACAACGATAATCCCCGCGTCCCGGAGACGGATCACGATGCGGTCCAGATTCTCGCGGGTTAATTGCAAATCGATACCCCGCAGGCCGTCATTGGCACCGGTTTCCAGAATAATGATATCGGGCTTCAGGGTCAAAACCCAGTCCAGCCGAGACAGGGTGCCGCTGGATGTTTCGCCGCTGATACCGGAATTGACGACCTGATAATTGTAGCCGTCCTGGTCGAGCCGCTGCTGTAAAATGGCCGGATACGCGTGCTCTTCGGCCACCCGGTAACCGGCGGTCAAACTGTCGCCGACGGCCACGATAACGCCATCGCGGGGTGCCGCGGTTTTTCCGGCCGGCTCGGCCGGTTCAGGCGACGAAGCAGGCGGCGGGTTCCCTTCACCGCAGCCCCCGAGAACCAATAGTCCAACTAATAGTAACAGACCCGACCCCAGCCTTCCGATCCGTTTACGAATATTTTGCATCTAAGTCACGGCCTCCCTTTAAGAAGCTATTAGAAATATAGGATAGCGCTAACGGCACTCAATGATTGGCTGTTCTCCATAGCGCCTTTGTCCGTTTCACCTGCAGCCTGACGTCTGGTCAGAGACGCGTGCAGTGTGTAAGCGTTTACGGCGTTCTTAGGCGCGGGGTTAGAAGTGCTCATCCCACTCTTGACCGGTGATTATTTTTCTGAACTTTTCTTTCACGATTCTTGCCGCGCTCTCCAGATAAATTTGGTCGATATCTTGATCCTCCTCCAAAACCCCATACACCATCAATCGGTCAGCCGAATTTGTTGATATGGATGGTCTATACAATTGAACTTCGAAACCGTAATCTACCGGGTGATAGGCGTTGCTGAGCACGATGAGTCGGTCAATCGATGTGTTTATGTATTTCAAGGAATCAGAGGTAATCGATCCATTTGGTTGTTGCTGGTAAGAATGATCAGGGCCTTTATAATTGTGGGTATCACTGAGAAAACGAAAATAGCGCGTCGCTTTTTCAATGAAGTTTTTTCGCTTCAAATTATGTCTTTCACCTGGATCCATTTACATGGTCATCCTATAGCGAATGGTTAAGACCTACCGACCGGTACCAAACCCGACCGACTTGGTTTCCCGACCTCTGATCTCTGTCCTCCGACCGCGGACCTTTTGTTTTTCTCTCCTACCTTATACCTTCCACCTTATACCCAAACACACGCCCTTCCTGAGCCAAAATCCCGGTTTATTGACTGGTTTGACTCCTGAGAAAACTCACCGGCTTTTGTTTCAAAACGGCCCGCGAGGCCCCCATGCCCACTGCAACCACCACGGCGACGGGCAGCAGGAGCATGATGAGACTGTCGCCGATAAAAGGCCGATAGGCAATGTCCAAAATCCGGGCGCAAATAAAATAAGTCGCAACATGGGCGGCTCCCAGAGCCAGGATGGCGCTGAGGGCTCCGATAAAGATATTTTCAAAAGCGAATACCCGGCGAACAAACCACCGGGTGGCCCCCAGAATCTTAAAGTAGACCGCTTCCTTTATGCGGGTGGCGCGGGTGGCAAAAATGGCGCTGATCATAATCAGCAAACCGGCAATGATGGAAAAAGAGGTAAAAAAGCGGATGATCGTGCTCAGCTTATGCATCACCTTCGAAAACACCAGGGCGGTCTCGGTTATATCGATGAAACTGATGTTGGGAAACCGGGCCACCACCTGATTTTGTAACCCTGAGATGCGCTCCTTGGGTACCCGCGCCGCTGCAAAAACGGTCTGGGGCGCCGGTGCCAGCACCTGCGGGGGAAAGACAAAATAGAAAAAGGGTTTGATGGACTCTTTGGTGCGCGTACGGATGCTGGATATCCGGGCGCTCAGCGGGACCCCCTGGATATTGAAATGGAGCACATCGCCGATTTTCATTTTGCGAATCTTCACCACCATGTCCAGAACCGATACCTGGGGCCCTTCCCAGTCCGATCGATACAGGGCCTTGCCTTCCAACAGCCGTTCATCTTCCAACAGGTGCTGGCGGTAGGTGAGGTTGAACTCCCGGGCCAGGTTGTCACCCCTGACCTTTTTTCGCTCGACTGCGCGGTTGACTTTTACATCATTGATAGCCCGGATGCGGGCCCGCACCACCGGGTAAAAATCCGCGGCATCGACCAGTTCGGAAACCCCGTCGACCTGCTCTTTCTGAATGTCGATCAGGAAAATATTGGGGGCATCCTCGGGATAGCTCTGGACATAGGCCGTATCCAGATTGGCCTCCACCAGGTAGATGCAGAATATGACGGCCAGGGCGGCGGTCAGGGTAATCAGGATCGGCCGGGTGGAGTTTCCGGGCCGGAAAAGCCCTTTAATCGCCTGACGCAGGACCAGGCGTTTGAACCGGACTTTACGGAGCAACAGCAGCACGCCCTGTACGACGATGGTGGTGACAAGCAGAAACCCGATGATCGCTCCCACGAAGTAGAGGCCCAGACGCACATCCCGCAGCTGCCACAGGATCAACCCGATGAAGATGGTTGCGATGGCCAGGGCCGTGAGGACGTACGGCCATCGGCCAGCTCCACGCGGCGATTCTTTCCGAAATATCACGGTGGGGCGAATGTCTTTGAGACGATAAAGCGGCAAAAAGGCAAACAGGGCCACAGCTACACCGCCAAGCAACAGGCTTTCCAGCATCGCCAGCCAGGAATACTGGACAATCAGGTTCTCCGGAAGAAAGCCGGTGAAAAGTGAGGGCAGGACATGCTGCAGCCCAAGGCCCATAACGGTTCCCAGCAGGGTGCCGGCCAGTCCCAGGATCATCACGACCACCAGATAATGCACGGTGATAAAGCGACTCGTGGCGCCGACGGTCTTGGCGATGGCCATGGTGTAGGTCTTCTCTTTCAAAAAAGCCGACAGGGCACTCTGGATGCCGATGCCGGCCAGTAGAAGCGTAAAAATACCGATGAGATTGAGGAAAAACAACAGGTTGTTAAAAAAGCGCTGCATGCGCGAATTGGTATTCTGAAAGGTCTCAACCCGCTCCTGAGCGGGGTCGGCCACTTTCATAAGTGCGGCGGCAATGGTGTCCAAACGGGAGGGATCAGGAATTTTGAGTAAGAGTCTGTGGCGCACGCGGGCGGTTTTATCGACCAACCCCAGACCGTCCAGGTCTTCCGGGTGGATGAAAACCCGTGGTCCAAAAGAAAAAAAGGTAACCGGCCGGTCCGGCTCCAGGGTCACCAGGTCCGCAATGGTCAGGTCCGCGTCCCCCACCCGCAATACATCGCCCACCGACAGGGCCAATCTCTCCAGCAGACTGGACTCTACAATGACGGTCCCCGGCTGCAGGGCCTGCTCAAAACCAAGGCCGGAGGCCAGCACGACCTGACCGTAGAAAGGATACCCGCGACCGGCCACTTTGAGCATGGCCAACAACGAGCGTCCCTCCTCAGCGGTCCGGACAATGGAGTAGAACTCGTACATACGCGCTGCGGCTAGGCGAGAGTCGGCTGCCAACCTTGCGACAGCCGCCTTGAGCGCCGGCGTAAAGTCATAACGGGATTTGATGATGATGTCACCGGCCTGCAGGCGGCGGGCATCGTTCATCAGGGCCTCGTGCACGCTGGTGGAAAACCCATTGAGGGCAATCAGGGTAATCATCGACAGGACCACGCAGAGCACGAACACGGTGGCCTGTTTCCGGGAGCGGACCACCTGTCGTTTTATGAAGGCCAGGTGCAGCATCAGCTGTCCCCGTCGTCGATCCGGCCATCCACCAGGGTTACAATGCGGTCCGCCCGGGCGGCGACCTCCGGGCTGTGGGTTACCAGGACCAGTGTGGTCCGGCTCTCCTGTTTGGCCTGCAACAGCAAGTCGAGAATTGCCCGGCCGTTTTCCGAATCGAGGTTCCCGGTGGGTTCATCGGCAAAAATCAGCTTGGGGGCGTTTACCAGGGCCCGGCAGATGGCCACGCGCTGTTTCTCGCCGCCGGACAGCTGGTGGGAAAAATTATGGCTGCGGTGGCCCAGGCCCACCCGTTGCATCAACCGGGCGGCTTTTTCCCGGGCATCCTTATCCCCGCCGAGCTCGGCCGGGAACATGATGTTCTCCTGGGCGGTAAGACCCGGTACCAGGTGAAAACTTTGGAAGACATAGCCGATATCCTGATTGCGGAAGGCCGCCAGGGTATCCTCGGGCATATCGGTGATATCCTGGTTTTCAATGAATACCCGGCCGGCCGACGGCCGGTCCAGCCCGGAAAGCAGGGTCAGCAGGGTCGTCTTCCCGCTGCCGCTGCTGCCCTTGATAACGAGAAATTCTTCGGGTTCAACCCTGAGCGACACCCTTTCCAGAACGTTGATGGCCCGGTCCCCAATTGTGAATGTCTTGGTGAGCTGTTCAGCCCGCAGAATAGTCATGGCCGCTGCCTTTTTAAATTGTGGTGTGAATCCGAAGTTTTATCCGAAAGGATACTTCATAATGGAAATAAACATAAGGGCAGGTCGACCCGGGGTCAATAGGGCGGGTGATGGCCATTCTAAGATGAAGGCTGAAGAAAAACCGGGAGACCGGCATCCGGTGGCAGCGTCCGGCGCCAAAAAGACCTTCAATCATCGGCTCGCACAGAGATTGAAGAGGTCACAGAAAGAGCCGAACTCAAAACCAGTACATCGCGCGGAGGCGCAAAGGCGCGGAGAAAAGCACTATTTAGGCCGGCTATCGCCGGTAAGATCATGAACCCCAAAATCGGTGCAAAGGGTTTATGTCAGCGGAGCTGACCCAATTCCGGTTTCTGAACTTCTCTGCGTCTTTGCGCCTCCGCGCGATGCAATGGTTTGAGATTTTTAGCCCGCGCAGCGGGAAATAACCGTGTCCGCCGTGTTAATCTCTGTGGGTAAATGGTCTTTGGATTTTCTGACTTCAGCAAGCCGATATTGGCCTCGTCTGTGTTTGTCTGCGTGTGTCTGTGGCCAATGTCCGGTTCTGGGGGTTCGCCTTTCACTTGAACCCTGGTCTTTAAAAACAATACTTCTCGATCAATTTGCCTATGATGCCGGCGCCCTCCGGGGTCATATCACTGAATTGAAATCCCACGTTGTAAAAGCCCGGGTTTTCATCCGCCCGGCACCAACGGCTGGTTGCCGAGAAATCTAAATGCCAGCTTCCCTGCATCTCCGCGGGCAGCAGCAGTTTCAATTGAAAAAGAACATTGGGTTCGATGGGCATGCCGGCCGTCAACATAAAGCCATGGTCTGAAATATCGACAGCGTGACCAATCGGCTGGTTGGGTTTTGTATCCGTGACCTTCAGGTAATAGATCAGATTCTTTCTCTCACCTACCCTTCTATGCGGCTGTCTGCCTTCCGAATCCGGTGCAGCGGCAAGGCGTTTTTTGACTTCCGCATGAAACGTTTCTTCCAATTTGCGAGGATCCGTACTTTTATCGATGACATCCGCCGCCTTGATTCTATCCAGCGGAGCGGTAATATCCTCCCCTTCCGGCCCCAGCATGATGAGCAGCGTGTCTTCTTCCAGATCGATATCTATAATCAGACCGATCTTGAAGCCGTGCTCGCTGTCTTCATAGAGCACATAATCCTTTTCGCTCTCATACAACAGGAGCTTGATTTGAGGATTGAGTGTTTCCAGGCTCTTCAGGGGCAATACCTTTTGAAGCCCTCGGCTGTTATCCTCCGGGCTGGGCTTGAGGACCTTTACATAGGTTTGCTTCTTATCTTTACCGGCGGCTTTATAATGAATTTCAGCTATATGCCACCCTTCATCAGGTTCAGCTTGGCCGGTCCGCATCACTTTCACCGGCACCCCGATAACCTTGCCCTTTTCAAAGAAGAGTTCGCTGGGATCGGTACCCGCGATGGGATAATCCCAGGTTTTCAATAATTCGCTTTGGGAATTTTTCATTTTGGAATGGCCTGTCTTTTTGGTCGTATTCATTTCGCCGGTCCTTTCCTGCAAAGACGCACACCACGGACTTCAGCAATCTGGTAAACCTGGCCGGCAGATCGATCCACAATATAGTATTTAATATGAGTCCGGGTACTTATGGTACAGTCTGGCACTGTCCTTTCCGCGCAAGGACACTGGAATCATCCCTAATCCCGTGTCTCAATGCAGTGGTCATACCCGATGACAGGTGAGACGAAAAAACTGTAACAAACTTGTAGTGGCAGGTCAAACGGAGATTGAACCTTTTCTTGGTGTGGCCTTTCCAAGTCTACTGACTTCAGACCGCCGGCACCAGGGTTTTTCTGCAACCTTCTACCCTCAGGCTCGGCGCTTAGCCAGGCAAACGATGCTCGTGCAGCACAGCCAGCCCTTTTTTGCGTAGCAGTTCACCATAATATCGTCGCCGCAATTTGCCGCTGGAGGTCTTTTCGAGGCTTTTAGGCTCCACGAAAACCACGGCGCGCACCGACACGCCGTGCCCCTCGGATATGGCGCCCTTGACTGTCTTTACAGCTGCGGCCCAAAAAGTGTCCATCGAATCCTTTACAGGACCCTCGGTCTGGGCATCGGCCGGCAGCCTACGGGCATCCAGCTCGGCTATAATTATCAGCTCCTCAACCCCGTTGACCGGTTCCGAGATCGCCACGCAGGATCCCAGGCGTACCGGAGCGCCGGAGTGCTGCACGGTGAGCTCGATGTCGCCCGGGTAGTGGTTTCGTCCGGCAATGATGATCAGGTCCTTCAAGCGGCCGGTTACGTAGACCTCACCATCGGCGACGAAACCCAGATCTCCGGTGCGCATAAAGGGTCCCTCATCCGAGTTGGACAGCCTACCCTCGAACGTGGCGGCGGACTCCTCGGGCAGTCCCCAATAGGCGCTGGGAACACTGGGGCCCTGTACCCACAGCTCGCCCACCTGGTTGGGGGCAGACAGGGTAAACGTGTCGGGGTCTACAGCGATGATCTGGTGGTCGTAGCCTGGTTTCCCGCAACTGACGACCTTGCGGCCCCCGGTCTCATTATCGGCCAGGATACGGACGGTGTGCTTTTCAAGATCAGGTGCGCTCAGCGCGAGCACGTTGGGCGGTTCGGACAGATCCTTCATCCCGGCCACGAAGAGCACGGACTCAGCCATACCGTAGGTGGGCATGAATGTTTGCGGTCGAAATCCGTACGGCTTAAACTTTTTGGTGAATTTTTCCATGGTCGGCACGAGGACCGGTTCGCCCCCGTTGCCCGCTACGCGCCAATGGCTTAGATCGAGGCCTGCGCACTCTTCGGGCTTGATCCGCCGGGCAGCGTACTCGTAGCCAAAGTTCGGGCAGGCGGTGTTGGCGACCTTGTAGTGGCTCATGGCGCGCAGCCACCGTACCGGCTTGAAGAGAAAGTCCATCGGTGACATCAGGGTGGATTCGTACCCGTAGTACACGGGGCCCAGCACGTGACCCACCAGGCACAGGTCATGGTAATGCGGCGCCCACACAATGGCCGGCTGCGTTGCCTTGAGGCGCAGCATCTGGCCCATGACGCGCAGGTTTGCCACTGCGTTCGCATGGCTGACGGCAACCCCTTTGGGGTGACCGGTGGAGCCGGACGTAAACTGCAGGTAGGCGATTGTATCCATTTCAATCTGCGGTCCGGCCCAGTCGGTCGCAACCCGGTCGCTCACCGCCTTGAAACTCAAAGGCAATTCGTCCCCGAACAGGGCGGCCATTTCGGCCAACTCCTGATTGGTCAGGACAAGGGTAGCCTCGCAGGCCCGGGCGGTGTTCAAGATCCTACCCAACGGATTCTTGCTCTGGGGATTTGGCAGGGGGACCGGCACGGCCCGCACCTTTGCCAGGAGGCAGCCGTAAAACGCCTTCACGAAGTCAAGCCCCGGCGGAAAGGCAAGCAGAACGCTCGAACCGCCGAGCCCCTGTGCAACCAGATCTTCCGCCACACCGACGCTATGGTGGTAGAGCTCTGAAAACGTCCACTCCGTGATCGGCCCGTCCACTTCACCGTTGCCCATGAACCTGAAGGCCAGGTCGTGCGCGTTGCGCGCAGCGCGGTCCTTCAAAAAATCGACGATGGTCATATCGATCAAGGCAAACCTCCCCTAAAACCTTTGAATAGAAGTCTTCTTGTCCGGCGTCTTGCCTGTCGGGCGCAGTTTCTAACGAAGCCTGATGCAGCGCCTTGTCCTACAAAGCTCACCGAGCGAAGTTGGAAGCTTGGAAAGCGAAGACGGAAGCCTATGGCGACGATGGATTGGCCCAAACTCGTCCTGCCGTCAACTGGCGCCAGACCTCGGACCGCTTGATTTTCCTGACTCCCGACGCCAGACCCCAGACTCCTTGCCTTTTCCGACCTCAGCCTTCAGACTTCGACCTTCAACCTAATGAACGCCTCACGCCCGGGAGCAAAATCCAAACATGCAATGCTTCACGATTTCGTTGTAGACCTCCGCGGGAACGGTGGCCTGCCAGTCGCCCGGCCCTTTGGTGATCTCCTTCAAAACATCCTCCGGCCAGATATGCATGTTGGCATCCTGGTATTTTTCGACCGGCAGGATCTTATTGTTTTCCCGCAGGTGCGCATAAAAGTGTTTCAAGTGTTCCGGAGCCGGGAAGTTTTCGGTAGTAATGATATCATCCGGATTGTCATTGCGGCGCATGGGGTAGACGAACAGATGCGTGTCGCGGTCGAAAAGAGTTGCAAAGGCCCCCATAATACCGCCTTTCAGTCCCTCATAGTAGGCATCATTAAACAGCATTTCGAGGTTGGGAATACCAATGACAAATGCAATCTTGCCCCTGGTGTAGCGATCCAGATAGTCCGCCAGGCGAAAATACCGCAGATAACTCGAAACGACGACCGGATATTTCAAAATATTCAGGCAATCGACCCGATTCAGGATATCCTGCATATCAAAAGCTTTCTGCCGGCGCATCTCAGCCACCGAAATCTCGGGAAGGATCATGGCCGTTGCGCTGTTGACCTCGGGAATCCGGGCAAAGATCTCCATGCCGCCGGCCATCATATCCACGCTGACCTTGGTCACCGGCCGGAACATGCTGCGCATCATGAGAATATCCCGATTGTAAAACAACTCCGAGGGGTGCACGAGGGTTTTGCGGTCGGCCCCGAAGACCACGGCATCCGTCAGGTCCATCTCCACCAGCTTGAGGGCCATGAACCGGTTGTCGAGGTGTTTGAAATCGGGTCCCGTGAACCGGATCAGGTCGACCTCCAGGCGCCCGTACTCCAGGTTGTCGCCCAGCGACTTGATCAGTTCTTCAGGCTGATGGTGAAAATGGAAGGCGCCGTAGATCAAGTTGACCCCCAGGATGCCCACCGCCTCCTGTTGCAGGGTGTGGCTCTCGTCCAGCATCCGAATGTGCAGCAGGATCTCGTTGGGTTCAGCCCCCGGCTCAAATTGCAGCTTGATCCCCAGCCAGCCGTGACTCTCGCCGAGTTGACTGAAACTGCGGGCCGTTACGGTGTTTGCGAAGGCAAAATAGGTCGATGTCGCCGGCCGGGCTTCGCTCACCCGTGCAATGACGAGCCCGAATTCCTTGTCAAGCATCTTTTTAAGACGGTTTTCGGTCACGTAGCGTTTGTCTTCCTCTTCACCATAGATGGCATCGCTAAAGGTCATGTCATAGGCGGATATGGTTTTGGCGATGGTGCCGGCGGCACCGCCCGCCCTGAAAAAACAACGCGACACTTCCTGGCCGGCACCGATCTCGGCAATGGTACCGTATTTGTCACCGTCCATGTTGAAAGCAAACGCCTTCTGCATTGTGGTCAGGAGTTCTGCTGACATTTCAAATCTCCGTTACGGTCGTTTAAATGAATGCCAAAGGTAATCCATTGCAGGTGTAATTGGGCGCAATCCGTCCGGATTCCCTTATAAACAGAATATCTTATGTCTATTTCTACCCTATGCCTGGGCCCCATCATCAGCCAGATCGAACATGATGGCAAGTGAAAAATGAACGGCGGGAGGTGCCTGACGGCGGCCCGCCGGCATCTTTGCTTTTCCTTCCACCCGACACCTTCCACCTTATACCTGAAGAGGATTCAACCATCCACCTTCAGTCTAGAAGCGTTATCCGATTATCGACTGCGGACTTCAATCTTCAGACTTCCAGCTATTTATCGCCTTCCAGCTTCTACCTTGTTTTCCCTGCCCTTGGAGTGTTAAAGATACGCATATATGCCGACTGAATTCATATCCGACAAAGCGATCTACGACCGTGTCATTCAGGAAATGGTTGTTGAAGCAGACCGGTACGTGTGGATTGCCACCGCGGACATCAAGGACTTGCATGTGAAAAGAGGTAGGCGGATGGTGCCGTTCCTGCGGGTGCTTTCCGATATGATAGATAGAGGGATCTCCATTCGTTTATTGCATGCCAAAGAACCGGGGCCCAGGTTCAGGAAAGACTTTGACAGATTTCCCCCCTTGATCGCAGGGCTGGAGCGTATGCTCTGTCCGCGGGTTCACTTCAAAAGCGTCATTGTTGACGGGACAAGAGCCTATACGGGGAGTGCGAATCTCACCGGTGCGGGTATGGGAGCCAAGAGTGTAAACCGCAGAAATTTTGAATCCGGCATTCTTACCGATGATCCTGTTCTGGTGAGTGGCATTATGGATCAGTTTGACCAGGTTTGGGTCGGCGGCCATTGCCAGCCCTGCGGACGAAAGCAGTATTGTCCGGATTGCCCCCTTGAGGATTGAGATAGCCGCCTTCTGCGTTCAAGCTGTTACCGACGTCTGAACGCCGACTTCCGACCTCCTGGGTTTATCGCTCTCAGCCCTCTCGTTTTGCGGACGCCCGACCCCAGACTCCTGATCCCGTGGTCTTCCCTTTTATGCTTCAAACCATCAAGCGCCCGCAGCTTGGTCTACCCGACCTTTGACTTTTGACCTCCGATATCGAGGCCCCCTCCCGTGGCCTGATTCAATCCGCGTCCCGGGAACGATTTTCGTCGGGGTGGGGGCGCTCGCCGGGAAAGTTCTTACCGTAGGGATTCCGCTGTTCATCCAGAATTTCACGCAGTTTCTGGAGAAAAGGAATCGCCCTTTTGAATTCGTGCTCATTTAATTGATTTTTCAGGGTATCAAAAAGCGGTACCGCCCCCTGGATGCATTGGTCCCGGGTGATCCGCCCTTTGGGGGTGATGAAGACCCGCTTTTTCCGACCATCTTCAGGGTCAGGACTGACCGTTATCAGTTCGCGGGCCAGCAACCGCTTGAGCGTATTTGTCATGGCCCCTTTCGTGACCTGGAAGGCGTTGGCCAGTTGCAGGGGCGTTGACCCGTCGCCCACCCGGACAAAATGGTTCAACACACCGAACTGAGAGATTTTCAAGCCATCCGGCAGCGTTTTTTCAAAGGCCGTGCTGCCCAGTTGATTGATTATGCCGATTTCATTGAAGACCTTGAAAAAGACCATGTCCGCGGAATTGTTTTCGTCCATCAACTCAGTATCCTTGTTTTTAAGGGCCAGCGGGGACTGTACGCAACCTGAGGCCCGTATCCCAGGCGGGAGAGCATTTGAATGCGCCCCGGGGATTTTACGGCCAATAATGCATGTATTTCCCGGTACAGATCCGTCATTTCGGGATATTCCTGCAGGGCCTGGCTGATCGGATGCATCGCCAAACCCAGTTCGGCGGCCTTGAGATTCGAACGCAAGTATTTGATTCCGGCTTCCACCTGATCCAAGCGCGTGTTGCTGCTGGTGTTGATCCAGGTATAGGCCATGGCCGAGTACATGATGTCCCGGAAAGGTGGAATGCCCTGTTTATAGGCCATTGACTGCGGATCGGCAAGTTTTTCGCGAGTGGTGAGGCCCAGATTCTTCATAATACTGAAAAAGCCGCCCCCGAGATCGATACCATCCGGGCTGGCGGCCACCTCCTTGTTGCCGATCCGCATGAGATCGATGCTTTCCTGATACGTTCGCGCAGTCTCGATCTCAACCATGAACGCGGCCATTGTCAAGTCACGCAAACGGGCAAGGAGGCTTTTGTCGTTGGAGGTCAGAACATCCGGGTCACCATTTTTTAAAGCCGCCAGGGTGGCCGTGTCTACCCGGCGGGAGGTATCGAAAGGCTCTTTGTTGGAACGCCGCCTGAGAACCTGCCGGAACAGGGGATCGGGTGAAGCCCCCTTTGCAAAGTTGATGTGGGCCACCGGTGCTTCGGTCAAACGTTCGCCGGCCGGAACGCCGGCCGGGAACCAGTTGATACGGGCGTCATACCCGTCCTGCGCCGCGGCCATGCGCAGGAGCTCCCCGAAACAGCCCAGTCCGATCAGGATCTGGCGATCATAAGGGTCGGTCTCGGGTAAACGCCGGTTCATTTGACAATAAAGCGTAATGCCGCTCTCGCCGTCGAGTCTTACCAGCCAGGGCTGGCGGTTGTGAGGGTTGGGGGCGAGAATTGCGTAGGAAAGCGCCCGCATTCTGGGTTCCTGGTAGAGCGATCCGGCTGCGTGCCAGGGACCATCAGGATAATGCTCGCCGGGTTCGGATAACAAGTAGCCGCCGATACCGCCGCCGGCCGCTACCACGATGCCGGTTGAGCCCAATATTTTTAAAAATTGTCTTCTTTTCATTGCCATGCTCCTTGCTCAGTGTGTGATTGTTAATGTTGCCGGCCGATTTAGTTTAACGTTAAACTACATATTCAATATATAGTTTAACGTTAAACTGTCAAGCAAAAATCTTGATTGGGACAATAAATTATTATGCGGATTTAATCGGAAGGAATAATTGCAGACAGCAGGTGAGGGTCAACCATCCTGTTGCATATAGTTGAATATATATTTAAATTAGGTGCTTACTTTAGGATTTTCCGATTTCGGTGTGTCAATCGGCATGCCTGTCGGGCGTCTAGCTTGCCAGGCGCAGCTGACAACGACTTGCCTGTCCGGCGTAGCTTGAAAAGCGAAGACGGAAGACTGGTGCGGCGTAGCAGGGCGAAGATGGTAGTCCGCTGAGTGAAGTTGGACGCCTCATGTGGCCACTCACCCTCCTCCGACCCCTCCCGTCAAGGGAGGGGAGACTTTCTGACTTCTGACCTCAGACGTCCGATCTCTTGGTTTTCCGACTCCCGACCCCCGATCCCGGACGCCTTGGTTTTTCTTCTACCTTCCACCTTCCACCTTCAACCTAATAATCAGTCTCCATCATTCACCCGAATCACCAGTTTCCCAAAATTCTGACCGTCCAGCATCCCGATAAAGGCCTGCGGTGCCAGCTCTAACCCGTCCACCAGATGCTCACGGTATTTTATCTTGCCTGCGCTGAGCCAGGCGAACATCTCATTGGCAAATTCATCATAGCGGTGGGCATAGTCTTCAAAAATAATGAAGCCCTTCACCGTCAAGCGTTTGATTAGAATGGTTGCCATAAGCAGTGAGAGCCGGTCGGGCCCGTCAGGCAGCCGGGTCGCATTGTATTGCGAAATTAGGCCGCAGACCGGAATTCGGGCCTGAGTATTGAGCAGGGGCAGGACCGCATCGAACACTTTACCCCCCACGTTCTCAAAATAGATGTCGATCCCCTGGGGGCACGCCTGGCCGAGTTGTTGATCAAAATCCGCAGCTTTGTGATCCAGGCACGCATCAAACCCCAGGTCCGCTTCTGCGTAGGTGCATTTCTCACCACCACCGGCAACACCGACCACACGGCAGCCTTTCAACTTCCCTATCTGGCCGACGGTGGCCCCCACCGGCCCGGTGGCCGCCGCCACCACGAGGGTATCGCCTTCTTTGGGTTGGCCAATATCCAGCAAGCCCATGTAGGCCGTAAAACCCGGCATGCCCATGATCCCCAATGCATAGGAGGGGTTTTGGGGCGTTTTTCCCAGGCGGGTCAGGCCGGAACCATCCGAAAGCGCATAATCCTGCCAGCCGCTATAGGCCAGCACCCACTCACCCGCCTGGTAATCCGGATGCCGCGAGGCTGCCACCTGGCTGACCGTGGCACCGACCATCACCTCATCGATCTTGACCGGTTCGGCATAGGAAGGGGTATCGTTCATACGGCCGCGCATATAAGGATCGAGGGAGAGATAGGCGGTGCGCAGCACCACTTGACCTTCCCCGGGTTCCGGCACCGGCACCTCCTCAAGGCGGAAATTCTCGGGGACCGGATCCCCGTCGGGACGCGCCGCCAGAACGATGCGGCGGTTGTGTTGTCTGTTTTGGGTCATGGCGTCCTCCTCTCTAAGTTTTTAGCAGTACCCGACAATGGGGGCGGCCGACGTCAGATAGCATTGCCGCTCAAAGCAATATCGCTAAAGGCCTCGATCTCGGTCTGCAGATCATCGCCGGCGATCAACCCGCTTTTGAGGTGTTCCGGCAAGCCCTTGTTTGCAGCCCCCACCAGCAGACCCAGCACCATGCCGCGGTGGACGTTATCACCCCCCGCATTTGCATTGGCCAGCAGGGCGGCCTCCGCGTCCAGATTGTGTGCCTGCGCAAAATACAAAAGCAAGGGCAAGCCATGCTCCGGGTAGCACGCCGTGGCAAACCGGTGATTTACGATCGACGCTTCCGTTTCTTCGCGCACGAGCCGGTCCACTTCATACGGCGCATCGGCCAGCAGCGTGTGAAATTGCCACATCTTGCGAGGGGGAATGTTGCCCGGACCCTGGTGATCCCGGTAAGCGGCAAATAACTGCTCGCCGGTTACTTGCGGTGCGTGCACGCGCTGCGCATACTTTGATATGGCGCGGCTCGGATCGTCGCCCGCCAGCAAGGCCTTAAGCAGCGGCACCAGCACGCCCAGGGCGCTGGTCACATTTTCCGATCGGTGGGTTAGGTTTTGGTGTTCAACCGCCAATCCCAGGCCCTGGTAGGCACTGTCCGCCAGCATCGATATGACCAGGGGCCGGATTATACCGCCGTGGGAACCGATCGACCACACATGGCGCTGCAGCTCGGCGCAACCTTCGGGGGGGAAACCCCGCGCGTAGTTTTCGAACCAGCGTCGAATATAAATTTCAGTATAGGGATCGCGGTTCTGGCCGGGTGTCGTCATGTGGGCGATGAACGCTTCAATGAAGGCCTTGGGATCATAGCGCCCGATATCGATTACGGTCCGCATCAACACCCGGACAAGCTGCGCGGCCAGGGTGTTCTCACCGGCTGCGAGTCCGTGGTGGTAATGGTAACGCTCCTCCAAACCGGGGACCGGATTGCCATGCGCCTTTTCCCGTTCGGTACTTTTAATGTCGAGCCGGTTGTAACTGGTGTGATAAAAGCGGGCATGCGCGTGCAGGATATCGAAGGCCCGTCCCAGGCGCCGGGCGGCCTCGACATCCGGACGATAGGTCATCCCCACCATAAAGCTCTCGAGATGGGGATGGGGGGGCGCCTGGTAGTCGCGAATGCCGCCGTCAAAGACTTTGCCGATGTTCTCAACCCGGTAATACCAGTGGGCCGGCATGGCCAGGGCGTCCCCGATAAAAAGGCCCCACAGCGCATTTTGCAGACGCCGGCGGGACGCGGTTGTTGTCTGATTATTCGGCATCTTGGTTCACCTTTTTTAAAGTGCTGGTTGAACGTTCCCGGCTGAAGGCCACCGGGAATGTGCTCGCTGAGGGGTCTACCTATTGAGTGCGGCTACCCATACAGATGCCTTAAAAAATGGTTCATCTGCTTGAACCACCAGGGCCAGTCGTGGTTTACATCGTGGCCCCAGATATCGATCCAGGCAGGAATCGACCTGTTCCGGCAAATGGCTTCCAATGCACGGGTATCGTCCAGGGCCTCTTCGTCCCAGGCCCCCTGGCCCGCACTCACCACGATGGTGCGCTGACGATACTGCTCGAGATATCCTTCATCGCCGAGATTCGCCAGATAGCTCAAGGGCGAGTTAAAGTAGACGGCGGGCATATCCGCCGGCCCCAGGCCGAACTCGCTGCGATCCAGGCGGTACAGTCCGCTGCAGGCAATGGTGCCGGCAAATACATCCGGGTGTTTGAAAAAGAAATTGACCGCATGGTAAGCGCCCATGCTGCAGCCGTTGGTCATGGGACGGATGTCCGCTTGCTGACAATGGGTGCGGACAAAGGGAACGACCTCATCCACGATATACCGATCGTACTGCTCATGCCGGGCATTGCGCTGATCCGGCGACACCTCGAAATTGTACCACGACTCGGCGTCCACGCTGTCCACACAGAACAATTTGATCTGGCCGTTGTCGATAAACGATGCAATGGCCGCTACCATTCCCATGCCTTCGTAATCAAAATAGCGCCCGCGGGAACAAGGGAACACGATGAAAGGCACCCCCCAGTGACCGTAAACCTTCAGGGCCATCTCGCGGCTCAGATGGCTGCTGTGCCAGGTATGTTCCTCGATGTGCATGCTTCAGACCTCCGCGCTTGCCTGAATAAAGGCGGTCATCTCCTTGATCCGGTCAAGATCGGGGGAGCGAAAGATATACCCCTCGTCACCCAGAGCGCTGCTGAAAACGCCGGGCACACTGGCCACCTGAACCACACTATGCCCGTAGGCATCCATGATTTGCGCATGGGAGTTCAGGTAGGTGTAGCGGTTTTTGCGGCTGGCATAGCAGCAATGGTAATCGCGGGCATAGTCGATTTCCAGGCTGCCGGACGTGATCATCTGAGCCCACAGGCTGTATATATCGATGTCGGCCGCATAGTTGAACATGTCGGTGGTAAACCCCCCCGGCGGACGCATGTTGACCTCGAGGGCTACGTAGGTCTCAGGGCCGGTTTGGAAAAATTCAATGTGAAAAAACCGCTCTTTGACGGCAAAGGCCGCGACACACCGGCGGCCCAGCTGTTCCAATACGGGCGGGATATCGCGCAGGGAGTAGTAACTGACATGGCGATCCTCATTGACGGTCTCCATGATACCCTGGCTGTAGGTGTGGGCCGTGTGGTAGACGATGCGGCCGTCGGCATCGACCAATCCATCAAACGAATATATGGTCCCGGATACAAACGCCTCGATGATATAATCAACCGGCGGCTTGCGATCGAGAAACCGCGCCAGGTCCGCATCGCTGTCCAGCCGGTAGGTATCCAGCGCCCCGACCCCCGTGTCCGGTTTGGCCACGGCCGGATAGCCGATCTCGGCCAGCAGCTCCCGGGCCTGCTCCGGAGAATGCACCACCCGGCCGGCGGCCACGGGAACGCCGGCTTCTTCGAATTTGAGCTTCATATGCGATTTGCGCCGAATTGCATCGATGCCGTCTCCCCGGACACCGACGATGTTAAAATCGTCGCGCAGGGCAGCCTCAACACCGAGCCAGTGTTCATTGAGTGAATCCAGCCGGTCTATTTTTCCATAGCGGTGGGTAAAGTAGCCCAGTGCCCGAACCAGCGCATCATAGTCATCCATCTGGGCGACCCGGTAATACTCGGTCAAAGCACCCTGTGCGTCAGGATCCAGCTGGTCATACGCCGCATCGGCAATACCCAGCACAGTGGCCCCGGCATTTTTCAGTTGCCGGCAGAACCTGTGGTAATGGTGCGGAAAATGAGGAGAGAGAAAAACGACATTCATAATGCTGGTCCTCTGTTTGCGGAATGAATTTCAACCGGCATAACCACAACGCGCCAAGCCGACCATAAGCATTCAAAATTAAATGGCCAGCATCATCGCCAAAATAATCTTGCCTGCCAATAATTGTAATGCCGGGCGCTGTTCGGGCTGGATACAGGCGCTGGAAGAACTATTCGGCGAGGAAACTTGGGTCGTATGCGCGCCGACTGATTTGTTGGTCACGGCATTCAGCATAGACTGCTCGCCCGACGCCTCACATCTTGGTTTTTCCTTGAGCCTGCCGCCGTAACCTTCAACTGATTTCAGACTGCCGGTCAACGATTGCCTTCCGGCTTAAATCCAAGCCTGATCTCCGACATCTGCCAGATGAAGATCTCGAAATACTTATATAATTTCTATTGCTTAAGCAGGGCTGCTCGCAAGGATCGGGGACATGCCAAGCAGTGGCGGCGACGGTGAGCCTAAAAAATCTGCGTGGGGGACAGATTCTTTTAGAGCGCCGACTTTACTATTTACTAAAAATCTGCTTGTTTTAAACTTCATGCATACACGAAACATGGAACTGATTTGAGCGCCCCGGGCGCATGCTGGGGATAATGCGCTCACTGAAGCGGTACAAAAGCGTGCTCGAGATTACAAAACCAGAAAGGAGAAAAAAATGAAGGACGGCAAATGCCCAAAATGCGGAGCTGATGATGTCTACTGCGGTAAGGATATTCAACTGAAGGCCGGCCCCTTTGGCAGTAACTCCATACCGGTCAGCCTCACCTCCATTGCAGCCCTCGATAATTATGTGTGCATTCAATGCGGGTACTTGGAGCGGTATGTGTCCGGTTCTTCAAAATTGAAAGAGATTTTCACCAAGTGGGAAAAGGTGAATTGAATTAGGTGATGAATTCATCTTCACTTGATAACAGCCTGGGATTATCCGGCGTAAAACGATTTAGTGAGATCACTGCGGTTCTCATTCGCCATGGTTTTGGAGCCATCCTATCCAAATCCGTCAAGCTGGCCGATGAAGAACGGGCAAAAGTTGCTGAAGATCCCACCAAAGCAACCGTTGTGCATAACGCTGTGCGCCTGCGCCTGGCTTTCCAGGAGTTGGGCCCCAGTTTTATAAAGCTGGGACAACTTCTCTCCTCCCGGGCCGATATCTTACCGGAGTCTTATATCCTGGAGTTGCAAAAATTACAGGACCAGGTTCCGGCGCTCGCCTTCGATCGTATCAAACCTTTGCTGCAAAAAGCCTTTGGAGACCACCTGGAAGAGACCTTTACGGATTTTGACGAAAAGCCGATTGCGGCCGCCTCGGTGGCCCAGGTGTATGCAGCGGTCCTGACATCCGGCCAACAAGTGGCTGTAAAAATAATTCGTCCCGGTATCCACAAACAAATTCGTGCCGATATCCGGGTCATGTATTTTTTGGCCAAACGACTGGAATCCGCCTTTGAAACCGCCCGCGTGATTGGCTTGAGCAATATTGTCAAAGAGTTTGAGCGAACCGTTTTCAATGAATTGGACATGCATATTGAGGCCGGCAATATCGATAAATTCGCCCGTCACTATCAATATGTGAATGAGATCCATATCCCCGGGGTCTTTTGGGATCTAACCTCCAAGTCAGTCCTGGTGATGGAATTTGTGGAGGGCGTAAAGGTGGATCAGGTCGCTGCCATTTGCGAGATGGACATTGATCCCAAAAACATTGCCTTAATTGGGCTGCGCTCTTTGTCCAGACAATTGATGGAATTCGGCATCATCCACGCAGACCCCCATCCTGGTAATACCATTGTCATGCCTGATGGGCGCGTTGGATTGGTGGATTTCGGGATAGTCTCCCATTTGGATCGGGAGATGATGCAACATCTGGCGCACCTTTTTCTAGGCTATGCCGCCCACGATTATGATCTTGTGATGGAGGCTCTGATCGGTGCCGGCTTGGTGGACGAAGAAAACATCCGGCTCGAACAATTTCGTCAAGATCTCAAAGAGATCAGTGAACCGTTCTATGGCCGTAGTTTGCGAACCATTTCGGTGAAGGATGTGTATGATCAGATCATCGTCCTGGTTATGGAATACCAGATACAGCTTCCTCGCAACCTGCTGTTATTGCTGAAAACGCTCGTCCAGACCGAACGTTTGGGAAAAATACTGGGCTCGGATGCCGGCATCTTGCAAGTGATCAAACCGTATGCGTCTGAATTTGTGCGGACCAATTACGATGCGGAACAGATAATGGCCGACTTGACCAAACAAGCCCGTTTCACCAGCTCCATGGTGCGATCCCTGCCAAGGTATCTATTTACCCTTTTAAAACAGATCGCCACGGGCAAAGGCCGGTTCGAATTTCACCACGCCGGCATCAGTGATGCCACCGACCGGTTTGAACGCGGATTGAACCGTTTTATCGTGGCCATGATCATTGCCGCATCCACAATCGCCGGCGCCCTGGCCCTGAACGCCCCCAAAGGTCTTTTGGAAATCACCCTGCCCATTCTGTCCACGAAACCCATTTCCCTGACGGCCTTGCTGGGCGTCACCGCGTACGGTATCGCCACTGTCCTGGGTATCTGGCTGATTATTTCCATCGTTCGCTCTGGTCGGATCTAAAAATTCTCTCGAAAAATCATCTGGCCAGAGTGGATTGAATGGCCCGAGATATAGTCATCAAGTGCAGTACCATGCCTTGACGAAGCGCGATCAATGGCCAGTTTAGGTTTATAGCAAATGCCAAAAGTATGTTCCGATTGGCAAACCCTGTCATTCTGAGGAGTGAAACGACGAAGAATCCCTTACGATGAAAGATAACCTTGGCATGTGGGAGACTCTTCGCTGCGCTCAGAGTGACAAGATAATGGAACATATTTATGGCAATCGGTATAGCGTACCCGGAGTCGGGAGTCTGGTGTCGGGAATCCGGGATCAGGCGGCTGAAAATCTTCCCTCCCCTGGCGGGAGGGATCAGAGGGAGGGGGATGGTCTTGCTGACTTCTGGTTCTTAATTTTCGCGCAGCGTGATTTAACTGAGCAAGCCATGTAATTTGCTGTCACCACTGGTTTAGAAGGTTTCGGCTTTGGTTTGTTGAGAAGCAACCGATTATGCTGATCTTATTAATCCCGTGCAAAACAAATTCTGATCTTTAGGGTGAAATAATGAAAATACTTGCCACAATCCTTGTTTTGACCTTTTGCGCTACCGCCTACGGCAGCCAGACAGCCAAAAATCCAATCGAGGTCGGCGATGTGCGCTGGGGGCGGGATTTCGATGCGGCCCTCAAAATGAGCGCGGAATCAGGCAAGCCCGTGTTGGTCCTGTTCCAGGAGGTGCCCGGCTGACCGGGTGTCCGCGAGTTCGGCCGGGACGTGCTGACCAATCCACAACTGGTGAGGGCCATCGAGGAAGAATTCATCCCGATGCTGGTCTACAACAATCGCGGCAGCGGCATGGACCGGGAATTATTGCAGCGCTATCGCGAACCTGCCTGGAACTTTCAGGTCATTCGGTTTCTGGATGCCGACGGCCGGGACATCATCCCCCGCAAGGACCGCGTCTGGACCACCCGCGGCGTGGCCCAACGCATGGTCAAAGTGCTGGAAGCCCTCAAGCGCCCTGTTCCCGAGTACCTTGAAGATCTTGCCGGAACCTGAGGCGGCATGAACGCATTCCGTAGCAACCGATTCTACAGGCTTCTTGAAGCTATCTCAAAAACCGACTTTGATTGCGTTACAGTCTTCACTCTACGAGCTAGATCCTGCAAGAAAGCTTTTTTGAGATGGGTTCTAGTGTTGTGTCCTATAAGTTCCTGATAAAATAAGTCTGCCTTAATGGTGATTTCGTGCACCCTTAAAATACGAAATCCGAATATCGAAATCCGAAACAATAAAGCAAATCAGAATGATCAAAAAATTCAAACAACACCTATTGCTACAGCTACCAAGTTTCTGTTTTGGTCATTTAGACATTTGAATTTTAGATTTGTTTCGAAATTCGTGCTTCGTATTTGCGGCGTGAGCCTTGAGAACATGCCGAATTTAGTTTGTCCCTTGAATCTGAGATAGAACGGCAAATCTTTTTACCACCTATTTGTGAGACATAACACTAGTAAAGGACGACCGCCTTTACAATCTCCCCCTGAAAGGCAACCGCTTTGTCATTTGACGCGATAGAATCAACATAGACCCATAGTTCATGACCCGCGTAATGTTTCACGCTATTCGGTTTTCCGACAAGTTCGGTCACTTCTTGCTTTGTTTTCCCACTGAGGTGTTTTTGGAGGGTTTCGATGGGCGTGGATTCCAGGTTTATCGATGAGGAAGCCACGGATGGTCCGGAATGCGTCTTTGAGGCCACACTTATTTCCGAAATGCCGACGACCATCCCTTTCTCGGTTTCTGATTTCCCACGACACCTTTGGGGTATGACGACGGCGTTTTTAGGTTCACACTGAATGTCGTGATGGCGTTTGGCCGCACACATCCCGTAGCGATAGCCCAGTTCATAACAACTTTTAATCAAGTTCCGTTTACCATTTTGTTCATACTTTTGGGGCGCTCCCTTAAGAGGGCTTTGGGGTGCAAGCGTGGCCCCTTCAATCCGATCAATATCTTCAACAGCCAGATGAATGGTGATGCCGTTAATCCGGCATTTCACCCAACCATCTTCTTGGGAAATGTGCTCAGTTTCAATTATCCGACCATCATTTAGATAAATTGTACCGGCTATACCCATGGTCGGATAGGAAAGAATACACAGAAGTATAAATGCACCAATGGTCGTTTTCATTACTGCCCGCCCGATGATAGCAGCTAAGTAAAGGAAGTTGAACACAATCAATGGGTAATAGGATAAGGCCCAAGCGATGAAGGGTCAAGAAAGAACATGGGCGGTCGTCTGGACGCTCTGCTATCCCCTTTCACCTTCGGCCGGCCACCATTGACGTAATCTTCAATTTGCGGCCATCTCCGGCTTGTGGCCCAAACCCAATTTCATGGATTCGCATGACCTTCCATGATGCGTCGGTAGTGCGCGCGGTGAAACATCAGGCAACGCAATGGTATCCTCGATACTTGCCGGAACAGTACCCCCCGGATGCCGCTTAAAGGCCATGCCGGCACCTGGATTCCGGTATCAAAAATTGATTTGAAATTGGGTTGCTACTTTTGTAATATATTTGTATGAATTGTAAAAATTTTGTAAATGACCGCCCTAGCGAGCTTAAAGGCACGCTATTTGCTTGAATCTTAAAGGAAAAAGCTTCATGCCCCTGCATTCAAATGTAATTGGTGTTGATATCGGTTCTGTTTCCGTTTCCCTGGTGGAGGTCACACCAACAAGACAGACGGTCAACACAGCCTATGCCTTTCATCATGGCAACATCACCCGAACGGTCAGGACCCTGCTTGAAGGTTTCGACTTGCCCGGGATTTGCGGTATCGCCGCCACCACCTCCACCCCGCCCGTTTTAGAAGTGAATCGCCGCTACGACAACCGGATCGCCATCATGCAAGCGGCCCATGCACATCACGATGCCCTGGGCGGCATCCTTTTCGTGGGCGGCGAGAAATTCGGCCTGATTCGCTTCGATGCGGCGGGCAATTACCTGGCACTCAAGTCCAACACCTCCTGTGCGGCGGGCACGGGCAGCTTTCTCGACCAGCAGGCGGGCCGGCTCGGGTTGTCCGGTATCGATGAATTGAGCCGGATTGCCTTTGAGAATACCGGCCCTATCCCGAAAATCGCATCCCGTTGTGCGGTTTTCGCAAAAACAGACCTGATCCACGCCCAGCAAGAAGGCTACTCCCTGGCCCAGATCTGTGACGGCCTCTGTCTGGGGCTGGCCAAAAACATCGTGGATACCCTCTTTGACGGGGAAGCCGTGAGCGGGCCCATTCTCTTCGCCGGAGGGGTCTCTAGAAACCCGGCCGTGGTTCGGCACATTCAGGCCCTTGTCGCTGAGGACATCATCACCGAAACATCCCATTACGGGGCCGCCGGCGCCGCCTTGCATCTTCTGGATGAACTTTTGATCAAGGACCGGATGCATATCCGCTCGGTCAATGAGATCATCCTGCCCAAACGCGCCACAAAAAAGATGTTCTATCCGCCCCTGGCCTTGAAAGATTCGCGCTACCCGGATTTTGGATCGGTTTCGAGCCAATTGCTGGATGACGTGGAGGTCGATCTTTATGAATCCCTGCAAGACAGCGATTGCAAGGCCTTTCTGGGAATCGATATCGGATCCACCAGCACCAAGGCCGTGCTGTTGGGCGCTCCCGGGAACGTGCTGGCCGGCTTCTATACCCGGACGGCCGGACGACCGGTGGCCGCGCTCCAAAAAATCCTGGCCGCTATCCACACCACCCTGGTCGCCAACAACGCCGCCCTTTCAATAGCAGGGGCCGCCACCACCGGCTCGGGACGAAAGTTCGTTGGAAAAATCATCGGTGCGGATCTCGTCCTCGATGAAATCACGGCCCATGCCCGGGCAGCCGTGCAACTCGATCCGCAGGTGGATACGATCATCGAAATCGGGGGTCAGGACTCGAAATTCACCACCTTGAAAGACGGCCGGGTTACATTTTCCACCATGAATACGGTGTGCGCTGCGGGTACCGGGAGTTTCATCGAGGAACAGGCCCGCAAACTGGGGTGTCCGCTGGCCGCGTATTCCAGCCGGACCGAAAATCGCAGCGCGCCGGTCTCCAGCGATCGGTGCACCGTGTTCATGGAACGGGATATCAATCATCTACTCAGCGAAGGATATGACATCGACGATGCCCTGGCCTCGGTGCTCCATTCCATTGTAGAAAACTACCTGACCAAGGTGGCCACCGAACATTTGATCGGAGAAACGGTCTTTTTCCAGGGGGCCACCGCGAAAAACAGGGCCCTGGTCGCCGCGTTTGAACAACGGCTCCAAAAACCCATCCAGGTCTCCGAATTTTGCCATCTCACCGGGGCCCTGGGTGCGGCGCTATCCTTGGCGGATATGCCGGCCCAGAAGACGACCTTCCAAGGGATCGACCTGTATAAACGCAACATACCGATCACGTCCGAAGTCTGCCAGCTTTGCACCAACCATTGTAAAATTACGGTGGCTGCTGTGGGTCGGCAGAAAGTGGCTTATGGATTTCTCTGCGGCCGGGATTATGACACCGAGGGCTATGTGGACAATAACCGGTCCGGAATCGATTTGCTCAAAACGCGCAAACGGGTTTTCAAAGTGCCCGCCCCCGGCAGGGAAAGCGGCCCAGTGACTATCGGGCTTCCGGCGGCGCTCCATATGCGGGAGGACTTGCCCTTCTGGAAACATTTTTTTCACACGCTTTCCATTCCCACCCTCACCAGCGAGCGTCTCAGGGCTTCCGTCAAAATTGGGAAACACCTGGCCGGGGCTGAATTTTGCGCCCCCATGGCTGCGCTGCACGGCCATGTGGCCCATCTGCTGGAAAAGACGGACTTCGTCTTTTTGCCTTTTTATCTGGAACAGAAGTCAGAGGGGGAAGGCCGGCGCCAGTATTGCTATTATACCCAGTTTTCGCCGGCGGTCGTTTCCGCAGTGATCCCGGAAAAGGACCGCCAACGCCTGCTCATGCCCCTGGCCCGTTACCTTTACAGCAGTTTCCATATCAAAATGGAACTCTGGCGGCTGTTGAAATCCATCCTGCCCGGAAAGGCCGGTTTTTTCGACATCTCATCGGCCTATGATGCGGCCGCGGCGTTTATGTCCGGGTGCCGGGATGAGCTGAAACAGCTTTACCGCAAAACAACCGACCGGGATGAACTCCATGTCGTTCTCCTGGGACGCCCTTACACCGTCTTGTGTCCCGATATGAACAAACGCATTCCGGAGATTTTCGGGACCCTGGGCATCAAGGCCTTTTACCAGGACCAGGTTCCCGATCCGGACGCGAACGACCGTACCCTGACCCCCTTGTTAACTGAAATACACTGGCATTTTGCCGCCCAAATACTTGCGGCCGCCCACGCGGCGGCCCAGACACCGGGGGCCTATCCGGTGTTCATCACCTCTTTTAAGTGCACGCCGGATGCCTTTGTGGCGGAGTACTTCAAAAAGATCATGGAATCCCACCAAAAGCCCTACCTGATTCTGCAGCTCGACGAGCACGATTCCAGCGTGGGTTATGAAACCCGGATCGAAGCGGCGGTCAGAGCGTTTCAAAACCATCATGGCGGGGCGCGTTCATCGACCCCCTTGCGCCTTGCGCCGGCCCTGATCCCCAAACGGGAACGCCAGCTTGACGGGCGCACCCTGCTGCTGCCCAACTGGGACACCCTGACACTCCGGTTGACCACCGCCGCATTGCGGCGGGAAGGCATCGATGTCCGGCTCCTGGAAGAAAGTGAAGAGGCCACGGCCAAAGGCCTGCGGCGTAACACGGGACAATGCATCCCTTTGAGCATTATCGCCCAGGAGTGCATCGACTATATCCACAAACATGACCTCGATCCAGCCAAGACTGTCCTGTGGAATGCGGAGTCTTCCATTGCCTGCAATCTGGCCTTGTTTCCCCATCATATCCGGAGCATTTTAAGCGACTACGGCCAGGGCATGGAAAAGGTCGGGGTTTACACCGGAAGTCTCTCATTTCTCGATCTGTCTTTGAAGGTCCCGCTCAATGTCTATTTTTCCTATATGTTCGGCGGGCTGATCCGTAAGATCGGCTGCCGGATCCGGCCTTATGAAATCATGCGGGGCCAGACTGACGCAGTGATTGCAGAAAGCATCAGCATCCTGGAGCATGCGTTCAGCGGTGAGCGTTCCAAAGAAGCAGCCCTTGAGGAGGTCATCGACCGGTTCGCGGCCATCGAACAGCATCCCGGATTCGTGCGTCGTCCGAAAGTCGCCATTTTCGGAGACCTCTACGTCCGCGACAATGAGTTGATGAACGAGAATTTGGTTGGTTTCATCGAGGAGAACGGCGGGGAAGCCGTGGTGACCCCCTATAGCTCCTATCTCAAGATGATCGCCAATCCCTATCTTAAAAAATGGTTTCGGGAGGGCCAATATTTAAACGTTCTTTCCTCCAAGGCTATTTTGGCCACCGTCCAAAGGATGGAAAAAACCTATGCCCGAACGTTTTCACGGATCCTTACCGAACCCGAACCGGACTATTCCGGATCCCCGGAAAAAATCCTGCAGCAGTTCGACATTCGCAGCGAAAACACGGGGGAATCAATCGAAAGTGTCTTGAAAATCGCCTATCTTCTGGAACACTACCCGGATATCTCCCTGTTCGTCCAGACCATCCCGGCCTTCTGTTGTCCGTCCCTGGTAACCGAGGCCATGGCCGGCCGGATCGAACGCCAAACAGGGGTCCCCATCGTATCCATCACCTACGACGGCACTGGCGGGGACAAGAACGATGCCATCGTGCCCTATTTGAAATACCCCCGGGCAAAGGCGGGCAAACGGGTTCGGCGGGCATCCAGTGCATGATCGCGGCGGTCAGGGGAAATCCTTCAAGAAGAATCAAACGTCGCGTTTCGGCATTTAATCCGAATGGTTTCTAAACGTTCCCCGAACGCAGCCTTCGTTTTCGGAAGTTTATCTTTTTAATCGGATTTTGCGGGTATTTGGCTCATGATGTATTCGGACAGGGCCGTGATGGTCAGGCTTGGATTCACCCCTAGGTTGGCCGGCACGACGGAACCGTCCGCAACAAACAGATTCGGGTAGCCGAACATTTCACCGTTGAAGTCCACGACCCCCTTTTCCGGCGATTCACCCATGCAGCAGCCGCCCAGGATGTGGGCGGTGGCCGGCGAATTGAAAATGGCCTCGGAAAAGGAGCTCAAGGGCACCCCGTCCATTTTTTCAGCCAGTCGTTGGGCAGTTTCATTGGCAATGGGGATGTAGGCCGGTGTGCGTCGGCGGCCCTTGGGCACCCTGGAATTTTGGCTGCGCCCGCCCAAACGCCACCAGCGGGGCTTGTAATCCAGTTTCAGGTAATTTTCATCCGTCTGCATGACCAGGATAACCGTCGTAGACTCGGCCAGTCCCAGGGGCCACAGCAAGGCCAGAAAGCGCAGGGGGTGCCGGATAATATTCCCCAGGTACCGGATAAACCGGGGCAGTTTGCCCCCGCCGCCGGTCATCAGGGTGAAAAGATTGAAAAGCGTATCAGAGCCTTTGTTTAAGCGTACCATCTCGATGTGGGTCGTGTCGTCGGGGTATATGCCGGACGTGATTGCTATCTGGTCGTTCCAGTCTACACTTTTATCCCTTGACTTAATGCCCAATAGCGCTTCGGAATTGGTGCGGACCAATTGGCCCAGTCGGTCGGAGATGTTCGGCAGCAGTCCATCCTGCTTGCATTTGCTGAGCAGTTTGACCGTGCCTAAAACACTGGCACTGAATACAACGCCTTTGGCCCGGTAGGTCTTCTTGGGGTGCCAAAACCCGGTGGATTTTTTGGCAAAGACTTCGTAACCCGCCGCTCCCGGCCGCACGCCGGTCACCATGGTTTCCGGAAAGATCTCCACGCCCAGTTTTTCAGCCAGGTACAGGTAGTTTTTATCCAGGGTGTTTTTGGCCCCCACCGGGCAGCCGATCATACAGGCACCGCAAAAAGTGCAGCCCGTTCGGTCGGGTCCCTGGCCGTCAAAATAGGGGTCGGGAACAGTTTTATCGGGAGTCCCGAAGAAAATCCCCACATCGTTTTTATGAAAGGTGTCCTTACCGGTCATCTCGATGCCCACTTCGCGGAGGCATTTATCCGCCTGACCGATCTGGGGGCTCGGCGTGGCGCCCAGCATTTTCTTGGCCCGGGCATACAGGGGCATCATCTTTTCTTTCCAGTCGCCCGGACCCCACTCGGGTCTCTCAAACACCTCATCGGGCGGGATGAGCAATTGGTTGGCATACACCAGGCTGCCGCCGCCCACGCCGCCGCCGTGCAGGATCAAGACATGCTTCAACTGGGTCAGCATCGTAATACCGTAACAGCCGATCGCCGGGAGCCACAAATTTTTGCGTATGTTCCAACTGGTTTTGGGGAAGTCCCGGGTATCCCACCGCTTGCCTTTCTCCAGGACCGCAACCTTATACCCTTTTTCCGCAAGTCGCAGGGCCGATACACTGCCCCCGAATCCCGACCCAATGACGATATAGTCGTAGTCAAATGCTGGCGCGTTACCCATCGTTTTCTCCCCCCAACGTCCCAAACGTATCTATCAGCATATCTTTCCAGCAACTGCAGGTCAACGTAGCAAACAAACCCGGAAGCATCCATAAAAAGATGGAAATTTCTCACGCCGGCGATCCTGGTTTACCGGCCCTGAATCTATTGGCCCCCCGGTTAAAACGCCCGATCGACAGTCGTTTGATGTCTGGTTTTCACTGCCACCTTCTATCTCCCAGCTAAGGCCGACCTCCGACGCCTGCCGCCTGACTCCAGGCTCCCGGATGTTTTCTTTCCACCTTCAACCTTATACCTTCCTGCTTACAACATATACCTTCCTGCTTACACCTTATACCTCTTCCCCCGGGGGGTTGAAGCGGCCAAGCTTCTGACGCAGGCCCTCTGAAGGGCGTCCATTGCCGCCGATGATCCTCTCGACCTCGCTGGTGATGCGCAGTCGCGCGACCACTTTTTCCAGGGCCGCGATCCCCTTCTCCAGCCGGGCCCGGGTGGATGTCATCTCTAAAAAGGCCTGTTTTTCCAAAGGTCCGAAACCTTCGAAACCGGCGATCATGAAGGATAGGCGTTGAGGATCAGAAAAATCGACGGTATAGACCGCGTCGCCGGCAGACAGCAGCCCGACCAGTTCCCGAAATACTGCTGCTCCTTTTTCGGTCAGACGCTCCATCTCATCGGAAGGCGGCTCGGGCGGGTCGTCAAAAAATGATACCCGGGCCTCCAGGTAGGCCTTTTCCTCGATGATCTCCAAAATCTGGAACCGCTGCCGCCCCTGGGTCTGAATGTCCAGGCGGCCGTCTTCGTATTTTGTGACCACATCCATAATTCGCACGGTACAGCCTACGTTGCGCATTGCCTGCCCGTCGAACCAGACAATGCCGAAATCGAGCTCCTCGGCGATGCACCGGGCAATCATCTCCTTGTAGCGCTCCTCGAAAATGTGCAGCGGCGTCGGAGCTCCCGGCAGCGCCACAATGCCCAGGGGAAACAGTGGTATAATTCGGTTTACGGCCATATTAATCTCCTTAATCGTTCATTATCGCGATATCTACATTGATAGTAGTGAAGATAGGTTCTTACGAATTGTCTGGGATAAGATAAATCTTGAATAACGGGTGTCCAGCTTCGATCGATTCCGGAAGGAGCACGCCCATTTTTGGTCGGCCGATTTAGATGAATTTCAGCAGGCTTTGCGGATGCGCCCGTTTGACCTTCGCAAACCAGCGGCACAATGGGTACAGCACCACCAGGACCGCCAGGCCGGCGGCGGCGGTGGTGAGCAGCCCGCCGCTTTTCCACAGCCCCAGGACCTTGGCACTGCCCGCCAGCAGATGGACATGCAGGATATAGAAGAACAGCGGTGTCCGCCCAAACACCAGCAGTGGGTCAAGGGACGTTCCGGTGTTACGGGCATATACTTTCATAAGGAGTGTCAGGCCCAGGCACATCATCCCCAGGGTTAAGAGCCCAAAGCTCAGGCTGGGAGGGTATTTGCTGACGTGGAGCCATTGCAGCAGGTGCATACTATCGCGGTAGAGGAGCATGTTGCCGTAACCATTGATGCCGCGCACAACCATAAAAAGCACAATCAGGATTAACCCGGTCAGTAAAAACCCACGTTGGGGGTTCTCGATCCTGCCCCGGCTCATCAGCCGTCCGCAGGCAAATCCCAGAAGCATGTAAGCCAGCCACGGCAGCAGGGGATACAGCACATAGCCGAAGGACCCCAGGCGGCCGCCGGTGGCAACAAATGCGCCGATGGGCCCGGCACTTTTTCCGTCATGGGCCCACAAGGCCAACCCGGCCAGGGCTTCGCAGCCGATCAGCAGCAGCAACCCGAGGGCCAATAACCAGCGGGTGCCCAATCGTCGCAAAAGCGCCATGCAGCAGAAACCGCCGCCGATGGCATACAAAACCTGAAACACATTCCGCCCACCGAAACCGAAGCTCATCCAGAACGGGTCCAGGGCCAGGATGAAGATCCCGCGCATCAACAGATCCGTGTCGATCCGCTTCTCGGCGATACCGGCAGCCTGCTTTCGGAGAATGCTGATCGCCATGACCAGGCCGGCCAGGAATATGAATGTCGGCGCACAGATGTGCGTCACAAAGCGCGCCAGGAACTGGGCAGCCGGAATGACGCTGCCGGTCTGGTACCAGCCGACCGCATCGGTGACGTACCGCCCGGCGTTGTAGGCGTAGGAGGCGTGGTCCCAGGCCATGAGGATAATGACCAGGCCGCGCAAGGCATCCACGGCCGCTATGCGGCCAGTCTCGGGGGACAAAGCCATTTTGTTGTCAGGTTCAGGTGACATCGGTGGTTGGTTTTCGCATGCAGGGGATATCCTGCCCCAAAGAGGCTGTGTTGCAATGTTCAATACGGTTTAAGGCTAACAGGCAGTGCACGGGCCTTTAAGCTAATACCTAACGGCTAATCGCTAATAGCGAATACCCTACCATATTCACCTTTTCCGTGATGGGAAGGCCTGTCAAGGGGGGGCCAGCAAGAATGGGGGTTAGCGCGGTCCGATCCCGGTTTATAATTTAACGGTCTTCAATCTCAGCGTCGTTCTACTTCAGATCACTCGCTAATAGGGCATAAAGTTGGAGCAGTTCGTCTCCCGGTGAGAGCCGGTCGACTTGACCCAGCAGGGAAGAAATCTGCTCGTCACTGATGCCCCGCTGGCTGCAGAGCAGGCGCGCCTGCTGCCAGGTGGGCAGCCAAACTAAATCTTCAGAGATTTTATCCCGACTACCAGGGATATCCACAAAGCGCGGGAGGCTCAAAATGAAATAGACCCTGTTCGGAAAAGGCGATGGTGCGGCAATCAACTCTTGGGGGTCCCAGACAAAGCAGCCCACATGGGGCTGAAATTTCAGGCCAAGGCGCTTGAGTTCTTCAGCCGCAACCAGATGTCGCTTCTCAAACGGGGTCGGGGCCAGATCTTTATCAGGATTGAATGGCACAGGTTTCATGTGTTGTTCCTCTGATTTAAAGCGTCGATACTTCCGAAAGCAGAAAACAATGGGCTATAAAGAAATAGGAAAGGTGATTATCCTCCAGCAGAGCGGTAGGCATCATGAATCCCCCTCAAAGAGGGCTGACTTTGGTTTCCGGGTTTTGACTCCCCTTTAAGAGGCGCCGAGCATCGCAGGAAAGGGCGGAGGAGCGAAGTGCTTGTTTGAGCGCAGCGAGTTGTGCTGAGCGCGCCCTTTCCGAGAAGCGCAGGGCAGCCCGCAGGGCCGCTTCTTATGGGCGGTTTCTTTTGGTTACTTTTCTTTTCACGCGAAAGAAAAGTAACAAAATGATGCATGATAACAGACAAATTAGGCTTTTCTCGTTTCGGCCGGAAATGTCATATCCCCCTGACCGATAGAGCCTCTACTGGTCCTTCACCAGAAGTGGAGGGTTTAGACCGTGACTAAACGTTAGAGGCCGTGCCCCTATTTCTACGCTGCCAACGCATCAAGCAGTGCTTCGGGTTGGGGGTGGTCAGACGGCGAGTCGGCATAGTGACTGAAGCGGATGCGCCCATCGGTATCTATGATGAAAACTCCGGGCAGCTGGCGAACGTCTCCCTGGGGTTTGCCGATCGTGTGCCCCTTGGCCATGGCCGTCATACCTTTCACAACCATTTTCGCGGAGAACAGCGCGCCAACCGAAGCGTGTTTGAGGCGAAATGCTTCGAAAAGACGTTTTTCCGGATCGGCAATCATGTTGAAAGGTACCTCGAAGCGCTCTTTGAACGCCGCTGTCTCCGCGATGTTGCCCAATCCGACGAGCACTACATTGGCACCCAGCTGATCAAAAGCCTCTTTTTCGCGACGCAACTGCGCCACCTGCTCGCGGCAAAACGGTCAGCCATAGTGCCGCAGAAAAACCAGCACCAGTGGTGCCTCTTTCCAGAACCGGCTAAGCCGGGAATGCGAACGATCCCACAACTGAACCTTTTGATTGCCGATCGCTTTCATGTCCAGATCCATAAACGTTTCCTTTTCAAGTTGGGTGTTAGTTGGCTGCGGCAGCCTGAAATCGCATGAACTCAGCCAGGTTATCTTTCGTCAAGAGGCCCACAAGCTTTCCATACCGGGTGACAGGCAAGGTATGGCAATCACAATCGATGAATTTGGTGACCACCGAATCCAGGGGATCTGCAGCATCGATGGTCATTGGTTTATCGCGCGTCACGGAAGCCACACTGCTCGCCAGGGCGTCCCGCTCAGCGAGCGCCTTGAATAGATCGGTCTGCCGGAGAACACCCGCCAAAATTCCATCGTTGACAACGGGAAAGTCTTTCTGGTATCCAGCCAGCGTCAATTCCACGGCCCGCTGCAATCTGTCATCGGTGGAAAGCACCTTAAAATCTTTGACCATTGCCTGCTGAACCGGAATATCCCCGATGGTGGATTTCATTTGTTCCAATCCGGCTTCCTGGCCGGCCCCGATCCAGACAAAAATTGCGATTATGATCAAGAGCGGGTTGTAGAAGAAACCAACCAGCCCGAAGAACACGGCAATCCCCTGACCAATCGAAGCGGCTATACCGGTTGCCCGGCCGTATTCCATTCGAATCGCCAGGGCGGCACGCAGGACCCGCCCACCGTCCATCGGAAAGGCAGGAATCATGTTGAACACGATCATGAAAATGTTAACGGCCATCAGACGCTCCAAAAATGGACCGGTGGTGACGGTCAAATTCTGGAATGGCTCCCAAGAGGCGGTGAATTTCAGCCACGCAAACAATCCTACCACGATGACGACATTCACAGCCGGTCCGGCCAGGGCCACCCACAACTCCTCGATGGGCTTTTTGGGCATCTTTTCCAACCGTGCGACTCCACCGATAGGCAGCAATATGATGTCGCGGGTTGGGATACCGTAGCGTCGGGCCATCAGAGCGTGGCCGTATTCATGCAGAACCACGCACAGGAATATGGCGACAATAAAAACCACCCCCCCGAGGGCTGCAGACATGCTGCGGCCGTCCTGAAAATGCATCAGAGCGACCCATCCAACCAGGAGAAAGAAGGTGGCGTGCACAAAAACATCGATTCCGGCAAATCTTCCTATTTTTAGAGACCATTTCATGGGTACCTCCCTACCAGCGAATCTGCTGAGTTCTACCACTGATTCCATATTTTATTTCTTAATCTAAATATAAAACAGGAATAGATAGTGACAATATGGGACGCGTGGCTGGTTGCCGGTAGGTCAATCCTACCCATATCTTGATGGTGTTCAGCGCGTGGGTAAGCATCGACTGTCAGGGGGGTCACCCTTATGTGCTGCAGATCCCATGAATTGGCTGCTAAGATCCTCAAAGGGCCTGATATTGGGGTGGACTCCAAACAGAGACTTTTAACATTAACTTCTTGTTATTGATTGACTTTTAATTAATCCTGTCCTCAAATTTGCGGCAGCTTTTCAGACAGAGCGGCTGCCAGGTGATCACAAAATCGGTAGGCAAATGGGGTTGGCTTTCCTGTCGGCCCGGCGTTCGGTTTCCGCAGCCGCGATGACAACTCGATGTGGTAGGCCAGCCAGCGCGTATCGGTAATTGTCAGGGATTTGGTGGCCCGAAAGTAGAGGTCCTGAAAACGACCGCTCACCGACACGTCTGCAAAACGTTCATCCGCTGACAGCCTGCTGTTTATGCCGGCGGCTAAAGCCTCGGAATAGTGCGTGAATTCAGCTGAACCGCATGAAATCTCAACGTCATATCGGCTTCTCACTTTTCCGTGTCCGTGGATTTCAATCAAGATACGGGGGCGCCAGGCAGCTATCTGCAGGGTGTAGTCGGTGTCCAGGTATTTATTGGGGTCGACGGTGGCATTACAGGCGATGACACTGCAGCAGTCGAGTTGCTCGGCAAGGTAACGGCCAATATATCCTGTATTTTCATCGGAGTCTCTATGCTCGGGGCAGGGCAGAACGGGCGTGCCGGCCGGGGCGTGATGGGGCACCCCCACAACAATATCGGAACGTAAACGCTTCTCTTTGATTAAAAGTGCCTTTTCAGTCGATTCGAGCATCATCCGAGAATTTCGCTATGCATTGTGCAGCCCGCGGTCTTATTGTATTACCTGGCTCCGGGCACCCGACCGCAGACTCCATGGTCTTCCCTTCTACCTTCCATCTTATACCTTAAACCTTCTACCTAAAACCCCTCCGTCTTCGGCCTTCGGTCTAACTGCCTTATCCGGCCCCTTCCTCCCAGTTATTGTTTCCGCCGTTTACCCTATGCTCTCTGCACTATGCCCTATGCTGGGCAAAGCCAGGCCTTCACCCTCTCATCACGGGCCCGCATTGAGAAATGCCGCCATCTTTTGGTAAACCAGCGCGCATGTATCCGGCACCAGATCTTCCAGATTGAGAAAGGCATGGATCATGTTGTCGAAATGGAGATGCTCGGTTTTAATACCGGCCGCGCTCAGTCTCTGCAGGTAGGCCAGGCCTTCATCCCGCAGTGGGCAGAATTCGGCGGATATCAACAGGGTCTCCGGAATTGAAAGGATGCCGGTCATGTACAGCGGAGAAGCCGCCTGGCGGTCTTCATTGTTTTGAAAATAGTTGTCAAAATACCAGGTCACCTTGTCTTTGTGCAGCAGGTAACCGTTGCCGTTGAGGTCCATGGACTCGGAATTCTGGGTGTAATCGAGACTCGGGTAGATAAGGACCTGGCGCCGGATATCGATACTTTCGTCAGCCTGGCATATATGGGAAATAGTGGCACAGATGGCGCCGCCGCCACTGTCGCCGGCAATTGAGAGCTGGTGCGTATAATTGACTTTTCTCTCCTCAAGGGGGACCCACACGTTTCGCGCGACAGCCAGTGCATCGTTGATACCCGCGGGATAGGGGCATTCAGGGGCCAGGCGGTAATCAACGGATACAACAATGTGGTTGGTTGTTTTGGCCAGGCGACGGCAAATGGGATCATAAACCGTAATGCTGCCCGCCATACCCCCGCCCCCATGGAAATAAATAAGCAACGGCAGGGGACGTTCGGGCTGGGGATGATAGATGCGAATGGGGACGTTGAACTGTTCGGATTCAACCAGGTCGTCCTGCACCCATTTTACGGGGATGCTTTTTTTGATCCATGTCCGGGTTAAGTTCGCCAGCCCTTCCCGGGCATTAGTTGGCGTTTGTTTAAAACCTTCCGCTACCAGTTTTTCTATGAGCTGGTTATAGGATTCGAGCCATTTCTCAAGCTGGGGGGCGAGTTTACGCATTTGAATATCTTATTGAAAATCAAGGAGTCAGATCCATACATTAACAAAACCCGCTATTTTGTCGACTGTTTTTGTTCTTTTATCTGTTTTGGCTTCGGCCGCAACGCGTCAGCTGGGGTATCTGAAATTGGCATTGCCGATTGAAGGCGCGTGTGTACTGAGTTGGTTTTCGCGGGTTAATTTTGATGTTATCACTTTGCTCAATTTTTTGTTCTGAGCTCTGATGTTGGGGCTTTCCTTCAGTCTTCAGCCTGGTACTTTTCACCTGATTGTGTATAGATCTGCCCCTTGTGCGCTCACAAAATCGATAGACACTGCCGGGTAATATTGTTACGACTGGGAGGCGTTTACGGCCTCCCCTCCTTAGCTGAGCATGAAAATGCGCGACCAAAATGAAAAAACCGCAGCCCAATCCGAGCTGGCCCGTCTGGCCGACGACGCCTTTGAAACACTGGCGGCGCGGTTTCCGGTCTGCATGGGCAGCGACGAATTTCATTTTTTTCCCCAGGCCCGGGCCAGGGCTTTTGACTGGGCACACTGGGATGACTTTTCCCCCGCAGGAATCGACGACACCATAGGTCGCTTGCAGCGCTGGGATCGCCAACTCGACCACTATCTGGGGGCCCCTTCATCTTTGGCCGGGGCCATCGATGCGGACATGCTCCAGCGGGTCTTGCGGACCCTCGGGGATCAGCTAGCCCATGCCCGTGTGCATCAGACCCAGCCGACCTTTTATCTCACCATCGTCGGTATAGGTCTGGCCGAGGCAGTGGCCGCCGGACCGGAGCTGCTGACCGCGCGCCTGGCCGCGCTGCCCGCTTTTCTCGACCAGGCCCGGCGCAATCTACAGAGCATTCCCCGACTGTTCCGGGATATGGGGACCGACATGCTCGGCAAACAGCAAGCCTGGATCGCTTCCCTGCCAATAGCTGAGGAGAGCCGCGCACCTCTCGAAAAAGCTTATCAGAGACTGGGCAGCCATCTTGAAGAAATGGCGGTGACGGATTCGTTTCTGCCGCCGGTGGCGCTTTATGAACGCATTGCCTATCACCACATGGGGTGTCAGCTCGCCCTGGATGACATTGCCCGCGAACTGGAGCGAGAGCTGGCCGAAACCCGCGCATTGGCAGAGCAATCGGCTGCAGCCATCGCCCCGGGCGAACAGTGGCCGGCAGTTGTCGACGCATTGCCCCGCCCGGCCGTGGCTGCCGGTGGGGCCGGGGATATCTACCGGACCATCATTTTAGAACTGAGCCGGCATTGCACCGACTGCGGCCTGGTGTCGGCCGACCTGGTTCAGCAATGTCCGGTCACAGTCGAACCGATCCCGGCGTATATGCGGCCGGTGCGCAGCAATGCGGCTTTCAGCATGCCGCCGCAACACCCGCCCCGGGGCGGCACTTTCTTCATTTTAGACACCGGCGCCGATGCCTGGGTTCCCCCCGATTACCGACTGCTCACCGCCCATGAAACCTTTCCCGGCCACCATCTGTTGGATACCAGCCGTTGGGATCACGTACGCCCGGTCAGACGCCATATCGAGTTTCCCCTGTTCTACGAGGGCTGGGCCAGTTTTGCGGAGGAGCTTTTGTTCGACACCGATTTTTTTTCCGGCCCGGCCGATCACCTGCTGATGGCCAAGCGGCGCTTCTGGCGCGCCCTGCGGGGCCAGGTTGATTTCGACATCCACACGCGCCGGCGCACCCTCGACGAGGCCGCGAAACTCTTGTGTGCGGCCGGCATGGACCGCCAACAGGCCACGGCCATGGTCCGACGATATTGCTTGAAGCCCGGCTACCAACTGGCCTACACTATCGGCAGGCGCCGCTTCCGCCGTTTGTATGATACCTATCGTGAACAAGCCACCGATCCGGGTGCTTTCGCCCGCTGCGTCCTGTCGCAGGGAGAGATCGGTTTTGAGCACTTGAGTCTGATATTGCAGCAAGGAGGAGAGACGTGACCCATTTTGTTGGCTACCATTCGGAATGGAATCTCGGGAGTCCCGGCGGTTGGGACTATCAGCGTGTGACCCAGGAAATCGCGAAAGTGGTATGGCACAAGATCAATGCGCTCCAGCCCACCGGTATAGATCTGGATTTTGACCACCCCATGTTCTGCCCGGTGGTCGGGTTTGCCGAAATGCTATTGGCCGTCCACCGCCAAAGGGAGGGCAACAACCCCGGTCTGCTCGCCGTGGTGGCTGAAGAAGAGACCCTGGCCGATGTAACCGAAAACATAAATCTGGCCCACCGGTTGGACAACGTCGCGGGCATTACCGGCATCCTGGCCGCCCCTCACGAATTCGAGCTGCACAACGGACGGGTCTGCCACCAGGGCCGCCCGGTCTCCCTGATGTTCATGGACTTCAACAACGATGTCTTTCTCAAACTGCACCGCAAGCATGACCTGACCCCGCTCTACCAGGCCATTCGGGAAAACCGGGTGCTTAATCCCCGAGGGACGGAACCGATCAATGTGAAAAGCATGTTTGAAGTGATGACCGGGCCGGATGCGGCCCGCTTTGATCCGGAAACCGTCCGCCGCACCCCTTGGACCCGGCGGTTTTTTGACCGCCGCACCACCGGTCCGGCGGGTGAGGAAATTACCGATCTGGTTGCCTGGACCCGGCAAAACTGGGCCGACCTGGTGCTCAAGCCCGTCCGCGGTTACTCCGGCATCGGCGTGAAGATCAGCCAGGCCGGTGACGGCGCTGACGATGCCATCGAACATGCCCTGGTCACGGGCGGGTATATCGTTCAGCAGAAGGTCGCCCTGGGACTGTGGGGGGAAGCCATGCCGGAAATCGACCAGGAAGGTAAGCAGATCGTCCTGCGCAATCGTCAGACAGACTTTCGGTGCCTGATCGGTCCGGACAAGGTCTTTGGCTTTCTGTGCCGCTTCGGGGATGTGCCCACCAACGTGGGCAGCGGCGGGGGTGTGCAGCCGCTGGCTCTTTTGAAATCACCCCTGACAGTGAAAGAAGCGGTCACGCGCATCAACAACACCATCGCGCAGCTAGATTATGCGGATCTCTTGTCCGTGCAGGACGAGCAAAATGCCCTGGCGTTGAAAGAGAAATTCACCTACCTTTTGGGGCCGATCAAGATCGCCCTGCGCCCACGCATCGTTACGGGCCCGCAACTGGCCGATCTGGAGGCATACTGCCGGGCCATGTGGGCGGACAGCATCAAGCTGGAAAAAATGTGGCTCGCCGGGGAGCTGGACGATTACATCGAAATTGAAACGGAAGAATTGGAAATTGCCCGTATGCAACCTTGGAATGGCGGGCCGGCCATTTTCGCGGCTGACGGCCTGTTCGGCTTCGGCGCCGAGTTGGAGGAGACATGACCATCCATGTGGACCCGGACTGGTGGAAATCCCTCTTCGATGAGGTCTACCTGCTAACCGATGCCCGCAGCGTCAACGATGAGGCGGTCACCCGGGAGGAGATCAATATGCTTACATCCTTGATCCCCCTGGAAACCGGCGACTGGATTTTAGATCTATGCGGCGGTCACGGCCGGCACGCCTTAGAGCTGAGCCGGCGCGGCTTCTGCAACTGTACGGTGCTGGACTATTCGCAGCCGCTTCTCAACATTGGCGCCCGGGATGCCGCCGAAAAAGGCTGTGCCGTACGTTTCGTGCGGGGAGATGCGCGTAACACCGAGCTGCCTGCTGACGCCTTCGACCATGTACTCATCCTGGGCAACTCGCTGGGCTATCTTTCCGAACCGGACGCCGACCTGCAAATCCTTGCAGAAAGCAAGCGTCTGCTCAAACCGGGGGGCTGGCTTTTGTTGGACGTTAGTGATGGGGAAGCTGCTAAAACGAAAATTACCCCCCTGGCCTGGCATGAGATCGATGAAGACATCGTGGTTTGCCGTCAGCGCGAGGTGCACCAGGGGCGCATTCATGCACGGGAGATGGTGCTGAGCAAACAAAAGGGGTTGGTCCGCGATAAAACCTACGGCATCCAGCTATATGGGCAGGAGTCCCTGGCCGCTTTGGTCATTGGGGCCGGCTTTGAAAAGGTAACTGTTTATACCGATACATCCGCTTTGCCCGCGGATGTAGACATGGGGTGCATGAATCACCGCCTGGTGGCCGTGGCCCGCAAACCGTAATTCAATTTGCCGGCCACTCGCGGACAAAGTCTGGACTTAATTTTAGATTTTTGATTTCGGATTTTAGATTTAATGTTTCGCTGCGCTCAGACTCTTATATAGATTGGCAAAATGCCTTCAATCTAAAATCAACAATCCGCGATCTAAAATGGAAAACTTCCTTAAGCCTTCGACCTTCAGTCTATAAGCCTTGCAGACCCCCGACTCCAGACTCCAGACTCCTGACTCCTGACCCCAGACTCCGGACCCCTGACCCCCGACTCCAGGTTTTACCTTCCACCCTATACCCTACAGCTTAAACCTCGCGATTACGATAATCAGTCCGGCTTGGTCTCAGGAAAACATTCCACCACGGCAGCCAACAATTCGTCTTTGTCAACTGGTTTTACAAAGGTTCGCAGGACACCAATTTTTTCCACCTGGGGAAGATACTCGCCAGGTTCTTTTTCACCAACCCCGGAAATGAAGAACATGTTTAAGTCAGAATATTCCCGCTGAAGCTCCAGCATCATTTGGATGCCGTCTTTTTGCGGCATGATTATGTCAGTGATCACCAAATCTGGTCGATGGTCATGATATTGATCAATCCCCTCATTGCCACTTGATGCCTCGATCACCTCACAGTTTAATTCTTGAAGCCAACGTTTGAGTTTCAAACGTGTTATTCGGTCATCTTCAACCAATAGGATTTTCATGGAAAAATTTCCCTTTCAAAGTAATATTTGGGCAGTCTGCATAAGTTTGCGGAAGACTATTACCATCATTGATTGAGAATGTAAACGCGATGAGAATGAGCAAGTATTGAATTCGCCTCATCTACCTGAGAAAATCGTCTCTAAATATCAGAGACTTTACTCGGTATAGGTTTCTTGTTTATCCGATCATAAATCCAAATCTAATTTTTGCTTGTATCAATAAAAACCCACGGTATTTTCTCTTTCCTCACAAGGTAATTAAAGACAAAATAGCTACAAAGCAGGCCCCAGAAAAAAATATTTGAACCAGCCCAGTGCCCCATTGGCCACTGCAGTGATATTACAATTCCACCGATGAACGCCCAATGAGCCGATAAAACCAACACTAGCAAACCATATTTTAAGTAATTAACCTCTTTGCCAGAAGTCCCATTTTTAATGATCAATTTTACATATTCTGTCAGCATGATGGTTTTAATCTTATTTACAGGATTTACCATTATCTAAGTCATCAGATATCAATGAAATGTTGTGTAGCAGGAAAGACGCTCAGCAGAGAGTGTAGCAGTTCCAGACCCTAAACCAGCGCGACCTCTTTGGGATACTTAATACGGACATATGATACTCTGTTATCTCTTAATTTGAATCTTTATTTTTTAGATTTTTAATTGAAATAATCATAAGACAAGCTCCAAACGCAAAACCGACAGAGCCCCAATTTGAGCTAATCAGCATATTTCCAACTGATATGATTTTATCAGATCTCATCCAAAATCCAGAGGATATCATCATAATCAGTGCAATAATTGTTAAAAAATGACTCATAACGTTCTCCAAGATTAAGCAGCTATTTCTTTGGCAGGTCCTTAGATTCAATATAAATTCGTAACGATTCTTCTATAGCCTTATCAACTATTGGGTCAACAGCTGGAGGAGCCTGGACGATAGTCTGGATACCCTGTGATAAAGCGTCATTGCACGGGGTAGTGCTATAAAGAGTACTCTTTAATGCTTTCGCCGTGCCACCAATTATGGTGAATGTTAGCGCAGCAGGAATATTCTCCAAGATAGCAGCTGCTGTACCGAATATAGTAGCACTTTCTATTACAGAGTTTAATGTGTTCTTTGAAGGTTTGAGTTCCTCGCCATATTCTCTCCAAGGAATAGGAGGCGCTTTAATGCCAGGTGGTACTCCCCCTGTTACACTCATGGATCTTGAAAATACTTTCCAAGATCCATCTAGTCCAAAAGGATCAGTCAAATTTATGGGATTCAGGTTGGCATAGGCAAATAAATTTATACCACCATTCAATCCTATCGGATCAGCTATCAGATATCTACCAGTCGAATAATCGTAGTAGCGATAGTAGTTATAGTGCAACCCGGATTCACCGTCGTAGTACTGGCCTGGAAAACTGAAATTGTTTTCGATTGTATTGACCGTTGTGACTGTCTCTCCAAACGGCGTCGCCGCTCCCTGCCAGACAATTTCCTGATTTTCATCAAGGAGCATCTTGGGTGTTCCCAGATGATCATTGACGAACCAATATAGCCTATCTTTGCGAACCGCCGCAACCGTGAATTGTGTCAGGATTCCCGAGAGACCCGCCAGTGATGCCAGCATGACCGGTTCTTTTTCGGGAGGTGTCCCATCAAACCTCACGGGATGCGGGTCGAGGGTTTTATCCGCGGCCAATTGTTCCAGGGCCAATTTGACTTCCGTTTCCTCACCGGGCAGGGTGTGTACTTCATACGACCATGCGCGTTTCCCGCAGTGGTCGACACAAAACTTGTAAGCGCCGGCTGGCACGACAAAGGTGGCAACACCGGCCTTATCGGTTCTTGCCCCCATATCCAGGCTCTCCCCGGGTGAATTGTGTATTGAAATTCGAGCATCCTTTACGAGAATGTCATTTTCCGTGACTTTAAGGGTGATTCGTCCGGTCTCCGCACCAGCGGCAGCGTTTACCAGAAAAAGCATGGCAAGCACCAGGGCCGGGATCCAGTATAAACGCTTCCCGGCTACCCGCATTGCTGCATCAATGATAGCTCTGCCCATTTCGTCAACTCCTGCAAGGTTAGGTCAATAAGGGGTATCGGATTTGTTCCCTGATTCGAATCAGCAATTCGCATACCAACTATAACCACCTGAAATCATTGATTGGGCATGCTGGGAACGCACAGAACTTTGTGTATGGGTGCACTGTTTACAGTGCATGGCGGTGAAAACTCGGAATGTCGAGTAAGGGTGGCAGCCGCAAAGATGGCTTTTATCTAATTGTTGCCGTTCTTTGATCGACAACCTTATGCCTCGATTTTGATACGCAGTGGAAACTGGGGGGCAAGTAACGGTAAGTGTAGACTCAGGATCAACGTCATAATTCTCCGATTGCCTTTAGGCCGGACGACATGTTCAGCGTTAATTGGAAAGCAAATACGGGAGTCTTGGTTTTTATTTGTCCTTCTACCTTAAACCTTATACCTTCAACCTACAAATTCTTCAGCCTTCTATTTACTTAACTCGGCCTTGGTCAATGTCCGGCTGCTTATTACTTCCTTTTGTTCAATCCTCAAATCTTTGCGCTATCTTTTTGAGGCACCGCTGAAACCGGACACAGAAGTTCTCGAAATCAGATAGCTTTTCTCCCGTTGCCTCATTCATATAAAGCTTGCGGTTGAGTTCTATCATGATCGATTTGACGGCCGGGGTAATCCGGTAGTGTTTCATCGGCACGATGCTTCCGCCAAAAGGATGATTGAAGGCAACGCTGAAGCCAGCCCGTTCGAAAATCCGGCCGACTTCGCCGGCCAGATACTCCGTTGTGTGGAACTCATCGGTACCGATACAGATATCCGGCCTGTCAGGGTTTTGGTCGATCTCGTAAGGCAACGGGTTGTCAGGGAAACTGTGGCCGTCAATAATAAGGCAGTAACCTTCCCTGGCAAGGGCGCTGTCGACCGCAGAGACAAGGTTTTGGTGATGAGGCTTATAGTATGTTTTGATAAGGCGCGTGCGTTCTTCGAGGTCGATATTTGCACGCAGGGTCTTTCCGTACGCAGTTTGCGTGTAAATGACACCCATACCCTTGTCGGCCATAGGTTCACTGGCGTCATCGAGAAAGCGCTCCGGATCAACCACGAGGCGACTGACCGGGTACAAGACTCTTTTTACGCCACCCTTTGGCAAATTGAACAACTCATCGGTGAAATGATCGGTCAATTGCAGGATCTCATTATACAGTTCTGTATCCGAGAGCATCAATTTTTGGCGGTCTTTTGCCAAAATGATCCTGGATGCATGGGGTATGTGGAAAACAAGTGATTTATACGACATTCTCAGCCTCAATATTCAGTTGTCGTTGTCTGCCAATTTCCTTTTCCGCTCAAACCTCCCGGTGTCGGGTTCGGTCTCAGCCGGAATTCTTTCCAAGCCGCTGTCATATTCATCGACGCAGGAACGACAGATTTTTATCAGCAAGTTTGCAACCAGTTCATCAGGCGTGTTGCACACCGGGCATCTTTCCTGGGCCGCTGTCATACGCCTGGACCTCGCTTATTGTCACCGTTGGTTCGCGTTTTAACCACAGGCATCTGCTGCATACGATCAAAAGCAAGTTCGGTAGCATCTTTGAGATCCAAATCTCCTTCAGCCACCAGATTGGACAGAAGCTTTGCATAGTTGTGGTCGTACTTAATGAGCGTATTCACCGGTCCGGACGTCTGCCGGTGGGCCATCTTCCGGTTGATAACGCCGGTAATGGCTCTTCGGACGGTGGGTAAGAGCAAAATCATGCAGGCCGTCCACCCTGCCAGAAAAAGATAAAACATCCTCGCGGTCCTTTCAGGCTCAAGTTGTTGCCGATTGAACTATCCGGTCTGAAAATAAGATCGCGAGAGAGCATTCGCTTGACAATTCGTGCCAGTCTGTTGACTTGGCGTGACAAACGGAGAAAGAAACCAACCTAATGAAATTGTTGATATTGAAGAGACTGGGTGCACAAAAGATGGTATGGGGGGTGGACAGCTTTCCGTACATGGCAGTGAGAAGCCGGAATGCGGATTCAGGGTAGGCAGCAGCTCGGATAACATGCGTTTAACTGCTGCTGAGTTTGGCGCTGCAGCATTGCGCCTTGATTTTGACACGCAAACAAATCGACCTTATGTTGATTTTCATATTGAGCAATCACCTTAAAGCCTTTTGCTAACAGCCAATCGCTTATTTTGAACTTAAAAAATAACCCAATTACAACACCAGAAAATTTGCCATGGAACCAATGGGGCGCAGAGCATTTTTCAACCGCATGATCAGGGGAATCGGCACTATTCCCCTGCTGGCCATGCTGCCTGCATCTGTGCTACAGGCATCGACCGGTGGTGATGCACCCCCGCCCCGGCACTATCGCCCGCTCAACGGCGCAAGCTTGAGGGACATTGCCAAGCGGAAGCTGCACCACGGCAATGGCCGGTTTACCAATCCGTTGGGCATCAACCGGGACGGCCGCTTTTTCGAACTGATGCGGTGGAAATTCTTCAGCACCAACAAATTCCGAGAATATCTGGACGATCAGCCGGTGACGCCGTTGGTGGTGGACTGGGAAGAGATAAAGGATGGACCGGATCTTTCGATCACGTTCCTCAAACATGCCGGATTATTCATCAAAGACGGTGATTCGAATCTGCTGATCGACCCGGTATACGAGAAAATCTTCTGGTTTATCGAGGATTTTAGCCCGCTGTCGTTTGACCTTCAGGACATGCCGAAACCTGATACCCTCCTGATTACCCACGGCCACTTTGATCATCTCGATCTGCCTTCCCTGGGAAAACTCGACAAAGATACCAAGGTGATCAGCCCGCTGGGCTACAACAACGAATTCAATGAACTGGGCCTGAAACGGCGAACACAGCTCGACTGGTTCGACGCGGTCAAAGACGGCCCTCGGGAGATCACATTTCTGCCGGCCAACCACTGGACCATGCGCAGTCCTATCGAAGGGCCGAACACATCCCTGTGGGGATCTTACCTGATCCGCACCAGCGGAGGTTACACCATTTACGTGTCCGGTGATACAGCCTACTTCGACGGCTTCGATCAGATTGGGGCCGAGTACAATATCGATCTGGCGATCATCAACCTGGGGGCTTACGAACCTCGCTGGTTCATGGCGCCCAGCCACACCAATCCCAAAGAGACGGTCGAGGCCTTCAAACAATTGAACGCCAGGAACCTGATAGTCGTTCATTGGGGTACGTTCCGTCTCGGCGACGAACCCGTCCATTTCCCCCCCATGCATATCCGTGAGGCCCTTACACAGGAAAACCTTCTGGACAGGTGGGTCGACCTGGGTATCGGCCAGACGTACTTTCCTTCCTGAGAACCCAATCCAGGCTAGACAGAGATCTGAAGTCCGACATCTGATGTCTGATCTTTGATATCCGCACTCCGCCATCTTGCTTTTCCAGGCCTCAGGCTTCCAACCTCTGACCTCAGGGTCCTCCTACCAGCTTGTTTCAACCGCCCTTTCAATGCTAAAGATACGCTTAAAGGCCACTGAAATCATATCCGGTATCCACTTGACATATTTGAAAAAAGGGCCCACATTGTTTGGTGACCAAAAATTGTAAGGTAGACACCGTGAATTTGTGACAATTAGCCGCACAACCAGGGAGAACCCAACCATGATCAAAAGGATCTTAGTCGGATTAGGCGGAACACCATTCACTACCGTGGCCACTAGAATAGCAACGGAACTGGGGGATGTGCACCAGGCCCAGCTCACCGGTGTGACGGTGGTGGACACCAGCAAACTCGACAAAGTGGGACCCGTGCCTGTGGGGGGGGCAGCCTATGCCCAGCGTATGCGCGATAGAAAAGCCCAGATTACCCAGGAGGGGACGGAACAAGCCATTGCCGCCTTCAAAGCCCATTGCAGCGAGCAGCATGTCGTTTGCCGTCGCATCGAGTATGAACAAAAAGATCCTTTTGCCGCGATGATATCGGAAGCCCGCTATAATGACCTGACCATATTCGGTCTGCGCAGCATCTTCGACTATGGTTTTGCCACCGATCCGGACAAGGCCATTGTTAAATTGCTGACCCAGGGGGTGCGGCCGATTCTGGCCGTGGCGGATAGCTACCGTCCCATCAAAAAAGCGCTCATCGCGTATAGCGGCTCCATGGAGTCAGCCAATGCCATTCGCCATTTTCTCCATTTGAATCCTTGGCCGAGGGTGAATCTGCAAATCGTACATTTCCGGGAAGGATCTGAAAAAGAACCTTTCCTGCTCAAGGATGCCGCTGAATTCTGTGCGGCCCATGGTTTCGAAGTGCAAACCGACACGGTGAAAGGCCGGGCAAAATCGGACCTGCTGCCTTTTGCCCGGGAAAACAACGCCGATCTCATCGTCATGGGCAATAGTGTGAACAAAGCCCTGTTGAAGCGCTTGCTGGCTGATATGGTGCTGGATACCATCAAATCAGCCGACCGGCCCCTCTTCTTGTCACAGTAAATGGGATCGGCGATACCGAATAACCGCCCCATAGCCATGGGGCATAGTTCACAGAGCGAAGCCTGAACGATGGGCTCATTGCTACCCCTAAATCTGTGCTCGGGGTCACCCAGCCGCCAACTCCGGACGCCTGCCTCCAGACTCCGTGGTTTTTCCTTCCACCTTATACCTTCTACCTGGAAACTACTCAGTCTAAGCAAGCGCTTAGCTTGCACCTGTACTGTGATAAACCATCTCCATCGGCAGACCCCTCTCATCTCTTTTCGGGATCTCCGGTAAAGTCTCCAGGTCACCTGCGGACAGGTAGCCGGTCACGGCCAAAGCAGTGGCGTCGACAATATCATCCTCCGCCACCTCTTTTCGCAGGAATCTGTCTTGCGAGGCTTTGAAAACGACCCGGGATTTATCGAATAGTCCTTGCAATATTTCCAGGCGCTCTTTTTGACCTTGCGGTTTCTTTTTATAGAACTTCATTGGATTGCCGCCATTGAGCATGCAAAAGCAAACTTCAGGATGGGACTCGCGAAGTCTATGGCGGGCTTCCGGTATTTCCAAAAGAAGTTTGTCGGCTTCCCTTATCTTGCCGGTGATGTTCCAGGCCATGATCGCCAGCTTTTTGCCGAGTGTGGATTCATTGACCCTACAGGCCTCTGTATAACTTTTTGTGGATAAGGTCTTTCTACCTGGTGGGGTAAATACGCTGCTATGGCGCAGGGGGCTCAACTGCTTTCTGGCCAGGGCGTCGCACTCTCGGGAGGGATTGTTTTTGGAAGGCAGTCCGATGGGAATATCTACCAGGATCAAGGTGTCCTCTTTGTTCGCCTGCCACAAATCGCCCAAGGTCTTGAAGACACCGAAATCGCATTCGTCCTGGCTATTGATGCCGACATAAAACCAGCCGGCTTTGCAACCATCGACGCCGATGTACTTCTGGTATTTCATTTAGACTGCCTGATCCTTGCGCCAACCTTTAATCACCTGGATCACTTCCCTAACGGATGCACACTCACAATCTGCCGGACAGCGATCCAGATTGTGTTTATAAAGGCAATACTCGGGGCAATCGTCTCCACCAGTCGCACGATCGCTGAAAACGGGGCCGGTATATAGATCCATGAATTGGTCGGCATATAAAGCAAGCGAACCATTGCACGAATGGTTAAAATAAAAAAGACCTGCTTTAAGTTCATCAAAATGTACCTGGTAACCTATCAGTTCAAGGTTCGGGTCGCTGAGGAAACTCTCGCGTGAGTGCCATTCTGTGTTACAAATTTTGCATTTTTTGAATGGGGCCCCAGGACCCCTGGCACTTTCAAGTGCAGCCACGACATTTCTATCAGATTTACGCTTCTCACCCATTCAATCTCTCCTTCAACTTACCCAAATAGTGAAACGTGACTCCACCTTGCGCAGCTTCAACATGATCGCCTCGCCAGTGGCGGAACACCGGATCTTGCGAACCGAATTTACATTGACTTTGAACTTGCTAAACCCACCTACCAGGAAATCCTAGCTGGAGGCCAGTGCAAAATTGATGATCTCAAGAGTGGTTTCCAAACACTGACCTGCCCGGTTAAATGACCCATCGTTAACTTGCTGGATAGACCTTGTTATCGCTTTGTTGGTACGTGCCATTGCGGCCTCTGTGCCCGATTGATATTTTACAGGGATGTTGTTTAGATACAAGGACTTAAGGCCATTGTTAGCACTGCAATGGAAACACTTGCCTAACGAAAATAGTTCAGAAGATCTATCCGGTGACAAGAATGGAACCAGCCAATCCGTACCACGATGTAGACGGATATCATCCGTGTCAAGCCTTCAATGGCCTATTTTACCCCCAAAAGTGGCCGCTCAATGACAGAATTGAGCCGGCTTTGGATATCAATCAAGAAATATCAAATGTTTAATCCGGTCCATCCCCGATTTGTACCAATGTGGAAACAAGTTATGCCGATTACTGACGTTTGACCCCTGGGCGCCTGGTTTTTCAGGTGGCGGCTTTGGTCAAACGGTTGGCGGCCCGGGTCAAGCAAGGCAGCCGCGGTTGTATTACATTGGTGTTCAATCAACTGCAATGAACGTCATGAGGAACAAAGAGATGTACACGAAACAAGTAACCATCCGGCTCGATGAAAATTTGTACCGACTGCTGGAAAAAGAGGCCGGGAAGCAAATGCGCAGTGTGGCCGGGCTGGCCAGGCTGATCCTGCACAGAAACCTTAAAAACACCAGAACCAATTCGCAAACTGGTTCCAACCGGGTAGATAAAACCCGGAACAGGGGAACAGAAGAATGAAACTGATCATCAACACATTCAGTATCACTTTGGCCCTGGTCACTTTGGCGGCAACGATCGCAAGTGCTAAATCAGATGACCGTATCCCGCAGGATTTACTCCTACAGGGGTATGCAGTTGGCAATAAATTTGCGCTTGAGCTGAAGCAGTCTGTGAAAAATGATGTTCAGAATTATACCCGAAAATCACAATTCAAGCAAAAAGAGGAGGTTGTCACCTTTGTTGAGCGGAGCCTGCGACGACATGCCTGGAACATCTACCATCAGTTTCTAAGAGCCATGCGTGCGATGATCGACACCAGCTATGCCGAGCATCCCAACACCGTTCGACCGACCCGCGCCGAAGAAAAGAATTTGGTAAAATTAGTGGCTAAGACAATATACGGTCAGACAAAGCAGGCCATCATCAATGAGGTTGTCAGCGCAAACAATCTAAAATGAAACAAATCCACGTGCTGTTGAATATCGGTCGCACGGGGCTAATCCGTGGTCGTTTAAGGCCGGAAAAATAACCTGCTTCTCTGTGCAATTCCAAAGGTATTAAAAAGTTTAAGTGGTCTGCCCCTCTGTTTCCAGTACGTACCGGCAGCAATCCTCACCACGGACGTATTCGCACGCCTCGCATGCCTTGGAATCCGCTGCAGGCATGGTTCGCAGCTCGTCCGTCATAAAGGGGTCCAGCAACCTCCGGGCCTTGGCCAGCTGCACCAGGTTGACCCCGGTCGCAATGCCCTCTGCGGTTGCGGCCGCGACCACGGCCTCCGTTGCCACATTACCGGTTGCGCCGGGTGCATAGGGGCAACCCCCCAGACCGCCCACACTGGCATCGAAGGTGCGGATGCCCGCCTGCCAACCGGTCAATACGTTCTCCACTGCCCGATGGTAAGTATCGTGAAAATGCAGGGCTATCCGGTCGGCCGGCAGTCTGGGAAGCAGCAACGCCAGCAGCCCGGAAACCTCCTGCGGCGAGGCTTTCCCGACCGTATCGGATATGGACACTTCGTGGACGCCAAGGTCGGTGAGATGTGTCACGACATCCACCACGGCGTCCGGTGCGATTCGGCCCTCAAAGGCACACCAGAAAGCGGCCGAAACATAGCCGCGCACAGTCAGCCCGGCATCCCGCGCCCGTCGGATAACCGGTTTAAAACGTTGCAGGGAACCGGCGATGGAGGTGTTGATGTTTTTCTGGTTGAAGGTTTCGCTGGCCCCGGTAAAAACGGCAATCTTGTCGACATGGGCCGAGAAAGCGCGGTCAAGCCCCCGCTCGTTGGGCACCAGGGCCGAATAGACCACCCCCTCCCGACGGGCAATGCCATGCAGCACCGCCTCGCCATCGCTGAGCTGCGGCACCCAGCGTGAAGAAACAAATGCGGTGACTTCGATCTCGTCGACGCCGGTGGCGGACAGCGCATCGATAAACGCAATTTTCACGTCGGTGGGAATGGTAGCTGTCTCGTTCTGCAGCCCGTCCCGGGGTCCGACTTCCACGATTTTCATTGAAAAGCCCTCATCTTTTTATGTCATGACCCGACCTCTGGTCTCTTGGCCTTCCCGCCCCCCGCCTGTCAACCATAGCTTTTGAAGCGACGGCTGGACTCCTGCTTGCCGGGCGTAGCCTTGGCGAAGCCTGGACGCCTGTCTCTTGACTCCATTGATTTCCCTTAAACCTTATACCTTACCCCATACCTTACATCTAAATATTCTTCAGACTTCTGCCTTCAACCGAATATTTGCGATGCCGGCCCCCGATTTCATTTATCCGCCATAATCAGCCTGAACCCAAGTCCGGGACCATAGAAATCAGCAGGGAAGTTAAAGCGATGGGCACAGCGGGCGCTCCAGGCATCCAGATTCCAGCTTCCGCCACGGATGACGCGATCAGGACTGCTTGATTCTATAACAGGGTTGTGGTGGTCATGGCAGTCATAAGCGTCTGCCTGGTAGGTGTCCCGGCACCACTCCCACACATTTCCGCTCATATCATACAGCCCCAACCCATTCGGTTTTTTCTTTCCCACCGGTTGGGTTGCTCCTCGGCTGTTGTCTTCAAACCAGGCAACGGTGTCAATATCATCCCCTCCGGCATAGAGATCGTCCTGGCCGCCGGAGCGCGCTGCATACTCCCACTGGGCTTCTGAGGGCAACATGCAGTGAGCATTTATTTTCGAGGCCTGGGTGAGTTTGCGGGCAAATTCGCAGGCATCCGGCCATGTCACCTGCTCCACCGGATGATCGGCGTGTCTAAACTCAGATGGATTATCTTTCATCAAGATCGACCATTGGGCCTGGGTAATCGGAAAACGCGAGAGATGGAAGTCATCAAGGGTCACCTTGTGCACCGGCTGTTCATTTTTGAGACCCTGTTCCAGCGTATCGCCCATGGCATAAGTTCCACCCCGGATCATTACAAATTCGATTCCGCAAACCGGATCCTTGATAAGCGCTAAGCTTTGGCGATCCCGCGGTTGGTGCGGTTGACATTGCGGACAGGAATCCCGGCCCGGGGGCATGCGGACACCGCATTGGGGGCACAAGAGCAATGCTTCACACTCGGGGCAGCGGCGCCAGTTCTCTTTGACGTCGCCGCCACATTGGGGACAGCTCGGGGCATTCAGCCGGGATTCACAAATAGGACAGATCCGCCATGTGGGACGGATCGGTTCACCGCACTGCGGGCAGGTAGATTTAGATTCGGTTTTCATTATGGCGCTACCCCAGTTTCAGCAGAATATATAGAGCAAGGGTTGGACCAATTTTGTATTATACTGACATTACGCAATACAATCAATTTAAGTTGGCGGGTCTTCCCGCCCCGCATCTCTGAAGTTGTAATCATGCTCTTTCCGTGCACAAATCCTCGCCAGCCTATGTACCCGAAATTCGGGTTCCCTGCTGAATCGAAATCGAAATCGGGATCGGGATCGAAATCGGTTTTCGATAGCAATATTCATTATTGATCTCTTAGTTTCATTTACAGTCTGCAGCCTTTCACCTGACAAGTTTAGATCCGCTCCCAAATTCCTGACGTTTTTGAAATTGGAACAAGCTTTATGTTATACTGTGTGTTCACGGATCACCTTGAGGATTGGCCCAGCCCAATCCAGTATCGCAGGAGGCTGAAATGCTGGCAAATTTATCGGTACTACATATTGTCCGGGCGGGCAGTGACATCACTTTCAGTAGCCTTAAAGCGATCGGCAACCGGATTCTGGATTCTTTTCAAGGCGCAATCAAGGAGTTCAACCTGGCTTGTCATAACGCTCCGGTTGTGGACAGTATCGATGCGTATTTCTTGACCAAGATCCTGCATCAAGAATATGGCGGGCATGTTTTGGGTATTACAGATGCGGATTTGGAAACAGATGATCTAGATGCGTTTTACAAATCAATCTTCGGCGGCAAAAATCCCCAGAATGATGTGGCGGTGGTATCTACCAACAAGCTGTGCCCGGATCAAATGGATTCTAAAAAGGCATACAGATTGTTTCTCGACCGGACCGCAAAAGTATCTCTGCACGAGGTCGGTCATAACCTGGGGCTGACCGATCATCCCTCCTACCAAACCGCTCCGGATGGATCTTTGTGCCCCATGAGCAAGGGAAAATATAACAAGTTCGGATCCATTGGATATTTACGGACCATTATCGATGGCCGCGGGGTGAATTTCTGCGACGAGTGTACTTATTTTTTGAATCGCATATACGGCCGTAAACAGCGCTTTGCCAGGCTGCTAAAAGACGGCCTGGTCTCCACAATCGGCATCAAGGGTTCAAAGCTCGCCAATGTATAGACCTGACCATTGGAATGAACGTAGTTACGGCATAGCCGATTCCATGGGCTGATCCCCTTTGTTTGCCGACCTCCGACTTCCAACCTCTGGTCTCTTGGTATTCCCGACCCCTGACACCCGATTCCCGACTCCGGGTCGTTTCTTCTACCTTCAGCCTAATATTCGCTTGGCCCGGCGCCAAAGTGCCTATTTTTAGTTTTTAAATTAACCGCCCTCTCGCGTCGCTCGTTCGACACACGCAGACTAAGCTCGGCCGACGTGCCCGGGCTTGGGTAGCCATCGCTTCGCGATAAATAACCAATGCTGGCAAAACAGCGGCTATTGGAATAGCCCCGATGATTATCTGCCCGAAGGGCATGGCAAGTTTCATCCGGCCACGTCGGCCGGATGATGTCTGCGTTCGTCTGCGGTTAATTATGGTTTTCAGTCCTTCGTATTTAACCCTATGCCCTCTGCGCTATGCGGGGCGCAGCCCCAAAATTCCGCCTTTTACACTACGCCCTATGCTCTCTGCGCTGTGCGGGGCGAAGCCCCATCCCTTCAGCCTAATATCCGCTTGGTCCCAACCTGACTTGGCAGAATTTAATTAATCATTTTATATCAAATGGTTATAGCTTGAATGCGTGGTTGTTTGAAAAATCTGCAAAAAAAATCTTGCCCCACTGTTGACATAAGTAAGTGTTTACTTACTTTTGATCTATGACAACCACAGCCCAAAAACCAAAAATGGAAAAAGCGCGCATGTCGGCGGAGGAACGCCGGGAATCGATCATCCGAGCTGTCATCCCCGTTTTCGCCAAAAAAGGTTTCTCGGCAGCAACAACCAGGGACCTGGCGAGCGCAGCGGGGATATCGGAGGCGCTGCTATACCGTCATTTTCCCAGCAAGGAATCCCTGCACGAGCACATCCAAGAACAGATTTGTAACAGCGAGAGCTCAATTCATGATTATATCCGTGCGCTCGAGCCGGGTACGGAGAGCCTGGTAAAGATCATCTACCTGATTTTCAAAATCATCTTTGAACTCAAGACCGATCACCCCCTGGGCAGATCCATCCACCGCTTAATGATTCAATCCCTTCTGGAAGATGGTGAATTCACACGTTCATTTAACGAGCCGCGTTTCAAGCAGATGTTGCCCTATATCGAGGCATCGGCAAACGCGGCCCGGGAAGCCGGTGAGATGGTGGATATGCCGGTGACGGATTACGAACGCCTCTGGTTTCCCCATCATCTGTCCGTAGGGCTCCGACTTGCTTCCTTACCCGAAAACCAGGTTTTCGACTATGACACCGAGCCGCCCCAACGGAAATTGAACGCAGTCTGGTTTTCGCTGCGGGGTATGGGACTGACCGATGAGGCCATTAAAAGGTATTTCAAGCCCGAGATACTCGGGCCGGAGATCGATGATGTGCTCGTTCGCGCCGGACTTTATCCACCGCTTCAGACCAAGCCATAACGAGTGAGGCCAACGCCATGACGATACACAAAGAAAAGAATACAGCAAGCGCCAGCGTGGGAAAAACGCAACGACAACGCCTATACCTGATCATTGCCGCCATTTTGATTGGCTCGGCCGTCTTCCTGGTGCCGCAACTGTCCGGCAAGAACAACGCAACTGATGCTGCGCCTGCCGACCAATTGCGTGTGCTCACCGTGCCGACCATAACCCTGGAAGAAGATGCCTACTACCTTCGCAAGCGCTATTACCTGGGGCAGGTGGAAACCCAGCGCAGCAGCCAGCTGGGGTTTGAGGTGCCCGGCATGATCAAAACGATCCGCGTACGGGAAGGAGAATACGTCAACGCAGGCAGTCTGCTCGCCGAGCTTGACACCCAGCGTTTGAACGCGGCCAAACAGGAGGCCGAAGCGCAGTTGATCGAAGCCGTGGCCGCCAATCAGCTGGCCGAAGCCACCCTCAACCGGACCCAGCATGCCCACAAACTGAAAGCGATATCCATTCAAAAGCTCGATGAGGCGGTGAGCAATCTGGAGAGTCAAAAAGCCCGGGTGGCACGGGTCAAGGCCCAGGTAAACCGCATCAACGTGGACCTTGCCAAGTCGAATATTTATGCGCCCTATTCCGGAACCATCGCCGTACGGCGCAGCGATGAGGGCACGGTGATTGGCGCCGGACAGACCGTGTTAGAACTGGTAGAAACCACTAAAACCGAAATCCGCATCGGGTTTGATCGGGCGGTCTCCGCGGACCTGGTAAAAGGCAGCCGCGTCCAAGCTGTGGTGCGCAACACGCCTTTGACGCTGAAGATCGACCGGATCCTGCCGGGCCGGGAACGGACCACCCGGGTCGTCGAAGTGATCGCAGTGCCGGTATCGCCGGCCGTGGAGCTCAGGGAAGACGATCTGGTGGAGGTATCGGTGCGTCAGCGAATCGACACACCGGGTTACTGGATGCCCGTCTCGGCCCTCACCGAGAATGCCCGGGGCCTGTGGTCGTGCCTTGTGGCGATCCCCCTCGAAACCACCGGGTCCGCCGCCCCGGCCACTCACCGCCTGGTGCGCCGGGATCTGAAGGTCCTGGCCCTTGAGGAAGAGCGAATCTTTGTGTCCGGTCAGCTCAATGACGGTGAACAACTGGTCGTCAATGGCATCCACCGGGTAGTACCGAATCAGCGGGTAAACATTCAGACCCTTGCAACCGATCAAAACAGGAGCGCTGCGCCCCTCGATACATAAATTGAGTTACCCATGAAAACACAAGCCAAGAAATCGCCGGCCACCTACCTCATGTCCAATCCCCACCTACTTGTGCTGGCGGTCACCATCATACTTGTCGGCGGATATTCAGCCCTGCAGTCGATGCCCAGGCTCGAAGATCCCATCATCACCAACCGCAACAGCCTGATCATTACGTTGCTGCCCGGAGCCTCGGCGGGTCGGGTCGAAGCGCAGATCACTGAAAAAATTGAAGACGCCTTCAAGGAGATTCCGGAAATCAAAGAAGTGGATTCCACTTCGCGCGCCAACATCTCCGTGGTGTCCATCGGTCTGGCTGATGACGTCACCCGCGAGACCAACCGGGAGATTTTCTCGCGGATCCGGGACAAGCTCGATGATGCCGCCCAACAATTTCCACCGGGCGCCCTCGATCCGGTCTTCGATGACAAGCGCGGCGCCAGCGCCTTCAGTCTCATCTACGGCTTGAGCTGGGCCGGTGACGGTCCGCCGCCGCTGGGCCTGCTCAAACGGCATGCCGAAAATCTGGCCGACACCCTGCGCAATGTCCCGGGCACCGATATCGTAAGGATTTACGGGGCCCCCGAAGAGCAGATTCTGGTGGAAGTCGACCCCCAGAAAATGTCCTATCGCGGCCTCACGATCAATGCCATTGGGGCAGCCCTGAGGGCGGCGGATGTAAAAGTTCCATCCGGTGAGCTGAACGGCCGCAGCCGTGATTACCTGGTCGAGGTAAAAGGTGAACTCGATTCCGTGGACCGGGTTGCCCGGGTGCCGGTATTGCTCAGCGCCAACGGCAACATTGTCCGGCTGGAGGACATCGCCGGGGTCAGACGCAGCATCGCCGACCCACCCGACGAAATATCCCGCTCCGGCGAACGAAGAACGATCCTGGTCAGCGCTAAAGTACTGGAAAACAGGCGCGTGGACCATTACTCCAAAGCTGCCCAGGCGCGCGTTGCTGAATTTAAGGAGACGCTGGGAGAAATGGTGCGCCTCAAGACTGTGTTCGCCCAGAATGATTACACCTCCGCCCGGCTGGGAGAGCTGGCCGGCAACCTTTTCCTGGGCGGCATCGTCATCTTTGCGGTCATCTTTCTGTTCATGGGCTGGCGGGCCAGCTGGATCGTGGGCAGCGCCCTGCCGCTCACAGCGGGCCTGACGCTCTTCATCGTCGCCATGACCGGCGGCAAACTCCACCAAATGTCCATCTTCGGCATGATCATCGCCCTCGGTCTGCTGATCGACAACGCCATCGTGGTCACCGAAGAGGTCCGCAAACACATGCGCCAGGGCCGGTCCGGGAGCGAAGCGGTTGCCAAAAGCCTGCAGCACCTCTTTATACCGCTCCTCTCGTCCACGCTCACCACCATCTTCGCCTTTGCCCCGATTTTGTTGCTGCCGGGTAATGCCGGCGATTTCGTGGGCTCAATCGGTGGCAGCGTCATCATCGCTCTGAGCAGTTCCTTTGTGGTGGCTATGACCATCATCGCCACATTAACCGGGAGGTTTGGTGCGTCAACGCCATTCGAACAACGCCTGCCCCGGTGGTTGCAGCATGGCATTCACTTCAGTTGGCTCACCCGAAGCTTTCGTCGCCTTCTGGCAATTGCCTTTCGCCGTCCCGTGCTCACGATGGTGGTGGCGGCGCTGATCCCGCTGGCCGGCTTTAAGGCCGCCTCCACCCTCGGGGTTCAATTTTTCCCCCGGACCGATCGGAACATGTTCGAGCTCCAGGTGTGGCTGCCCACATCCACCAATATCTACCACACCAACAGGGTCACCCAGCGAATCGAGGCCCAACTGCGCGAGCATCCCGAAATCAAAGATGTACACTGGCTCCTGGGAGGCAGCTTCCCGTCGGTATACTACAACCTCATCATGAACAAGGACGGTTCGTCCCATTACGCCCAGGCCATTGTCGAAGCCACCGATTTCAAAGCGGTGAAACGCCTGATTCCAGAGATTCAGAGGCAAAACGATATGGTTTTCCCAGAAGCACAGATTGTGGTGACCCAATTTGCCCAGGGGCCGCCGACCGAAGCGGATGTTGAGTTGCGGGTGGTGGGGCCCACCATCACAACCTTGCAGAACATCGGCGAACAAATCCGGCTCAAACTGGCCGAGCATCCGGATATCCTGCACACCCAGGTGTCAATGCCGCGGGGCGAACCCAAGGTGTGGTTCAAAGCCAGCGAAGAAGAGGCCAACCTGGCCGGCCTGCGGTTGGCCGATCTGGCCCGCCAGCTCCAGGGAAATCTGCAGGGGATCACTGGCGGCACGGTCATCGAAGATATCGAGGAGATGGCTGTTCAACTGCGGCTCGCCGACGCCAAGCGGAAGGACTTCAATGATTTGCGCGACACCCAGTTTGTGTCGAGCCGCAATCCCGGGGCCTGGATCCCATTGAATGCACTCGGCGATCTCGAGATCAAGGCCGCTTCCGGCGGCATCACCCGCCGCAACGGCGAACGGGTTAACATCATCCGAGGCTATACCCGCAATGCCGCCCTGCCCATCGAGGTCACGCGGTCAGTGCTCGATCAACTCGAAACAGAAAACTTCCAACTGCCGGCTGGCTATCGGATACAGGTAGGCGGAGACCAGGAGAATCAGGCCGAGGCTGTCGGCAACTTATTGCTGTACCTGCCGGTCCTTTCATTGTTGACCGTATCCATTCTCATTCTCTCTTTCAGGAGCGTGGTGATTGCCATGATCCTGGGCGTAGTGGCGGTGTTGTCGGTGGGCGTCGGCTTGCTGGCCACCTGGTTTGCCGGTCTGCCGCTGAGCTTCAATACGATTCTCGGCTCCCTGGGATTGGTCGGGCTGGCCTTTAACAGCAGCATCGTTGTGCTGGCTTCGATCCGTTCCCGTGATCAAGCCAAGGCCGGCGACCCGGAGGCACTGGCCGATCAGGTTCTCGGGTCGGCCCGCCACCTGATTTCCACAACACTGACCACGATCGGCAGTTTCCTGCCGTTGCTGATTTTCATCGGTGGCGAGTTCTGGCCACCCCTGGCTGTCGTGCTCGCCGGCGGGGTGGGTGGGTCGACCCTGTTGGCCATGTTTTTCACACCCGCGGCATACCGGCTGGTCACGCGCCTGCGACGCTTCACCCTTTTTCCACGTTTACATTTTCAAACGAGTTGATCCCATGAGCCGAATCGCATTCTCCAAATACCCAATGCTAACTGTCCTGCTGGCGCTGACTGTCTTGAGTGGTTGTGCCGCGGTCGGGCCCACTTATGAAGCGCCCGATGTAGACGTGCCCGCGAAATTCGATCCGCGTCTGCCCGCTGATACATCCGTCGATGCACAAGCACCCCTTCCCGGTTCGTGGTGGGAATTGCTGGGAGACGAGACCCTGGCGGACTTGATTCGCCAGGCGGCTACCCGGAATCTCGATATCCGGATCGCCCAATCCAGGCTGCGCGAAAGCCGCGCCGGCCGCAAGGCCGCCAGGGCCGCCCAATTGCCGTCCGTGGGCGCCGGTGGCACCGTCAGTACCCAGCAGGCCAGTGAAAACAGCCCCTTTGTCCCAAGCATCCCACCGCAATTCGGCGGCCTCGAACCGCGCACCGATCTGTTTCAAGCCGGTTTCGATGCGTCCTGGGAAATCGACATTTTCGGCGGCGTCCGGAGGTCTGTGGAGGCGGCTGAGGCAAGGTATCAGGCGGCCGAGGCCGGCCGCAATGAAGTGCTGCGGGTCGTTCTGGCCGAAGTGGCCCTCAATTACGTTGAAATGCGGGGGCTGCAAAAACGAAAACAGGTTATTGATAAGAACATTCGGGTGCAACAGGACACCCTTGATTTCACCCTGAACCAGCTTGCCTCCGGACTGGGCAACGAGTTGGCCGTGACCCAGGCGCGATCCCAATTACTCACCACCAAATCAGTCCTTCCGGGGATCGATGCCGCCATCCAGCTGCGGATCTTTCAGATTGCCGCCCTGCTGGGTGAGCATCCCGGTGAGCGGATGGAGCAACTCATGGTTTACCAGCCGCTGCCGCAAATCCCCGACAACCTGTTTGCCGATATCCCCTCGGAGGTCCTGCGCCGCAGGCCGGACATCATCCGCGCCGAGCGGCAATTGGCGGCTGAGACAGCGAATATCGGCGTGGCCACGGCGGATTTGTTTCCGCGCTTCGCACTTTTTGGCGGGTTCGGCAGCGAAACTGCCGAGGTTGACACGTTTTTCGACAGCGAAAGCGTCACCTGGTCGATCGGGCCGAGTTTCCGCTGGGCCATTTTCCAGGGAGGGCGCATCCGGGCCAATATCGAGGCCCAAAGTGCCCGCTCCGAGCAGGCCCTGGCCGCCTACGAGAAGTCCATTCTGATTGCCCTGCAGGATGTGAATTCAGCATTGGTAAGTCACGGCTACGAGCGGGAAACCGCTACCAATCTTTATGCGGCGGTCAATGAAACTGAAAATAGCCTCAAACTCTCAAGAACCCTCTACGAGGAGGGGCTGAGCGATTTTCTCTCGGTTTTAAACGCCGAATCACTCCTGGTTCTCGTGGAAGATCAATATGCGGCCAGCCAGACCAATGAATGGACCAGCCTTATCCGGCTTTACAAGGCCCTTGGCGGTGGCTGGCAAGGATAGGCGTAAACGGAAGCACACACAGGCAGAACTATCAGGGGTCAGGGATCCGCGCTATACAAGCAAAGCCAGGCAAGCTGGAATCAGAAGCGCGACTGACACCCGATGCCTGACTCCCGACTCCAGATATTTACTTCAGCCTTCCACCTTATACCCTCTACCTTCAACCTAACTAACCGCCCCCTTGGCTTTCTCTAAAGCCATACGGGATGAATATCATTCACGGTCTCTTTCACATTAAGGATCGCGTTGGAAACCCTGAAATACATGAGGGCCAACCCCAGGTTCTGGGTTGTCGTTTGAATACATAATTTGTCATTGTCAGAGATTTCCCATACATCTTGATGGTATAGGCGCAGTGATCCGATAATCTTACCCCGCATATTGATCGGATATGAGATAATGGCTCGGACACCCTCCTCGCGGGCTTTTTCCGGATATTGCAAGGCATTGCTTGCCTCCGTATCACTGATGATCACCGCTTCTCGATTGGCACCGAACTTGATGCTTCTGTCCACCAGGATAGGGCCCTTATTTACATAATCCTGGCTCAGTCCAACACTGGATAACAACTCCAGTTCCTCGGACTCAGGATTCAGAATATAGATGGCAGCCCCTTTGATGCCCAATGCACTCACCAGCAATTGTACCAGGCTATTGGCCATGGTTTCGATGTTGCTGGAATCAGTAATTGTCTGGTTAAACAGCGCATATACCTCTAAACTGATTTTATTCTTATTATCCATTGGTGCTAGCGCCTCCTATTTTTAACTTATTCAATTCCGCTTAGATTAGACAACCATGTGAATACCAACGCCTGGAAGGGACTTTATAATCTTTTTAGAGGTGCTCATTGTAAAAAATCCCTTTATTTTGCTTGGATTGTGATTCAGCACAACGGTTGAATAGCCGCCTGATTTCACCAGATTAATAATTGCCTGGGAAAGGTCGCCCTTTAATGGTTTGAACTCACAGTGAACTTTTTCATCGGCAAACCCAGACTCTATCAACCGCTCTTTTGCCTTTTCGAATTCACTTTCAAGCTCACTTACCTTTTGGCGCAGGTAGGACAAGTTACTATCCATAAGCTTCATAACCGTTTTGTCACTCACATCGATATTGGGCACCGATGTATACCCGTGGAAAAGGGTTATTTCAACATCTCCGTCACGACCATAGCGCTGCGTAACAAAGTCCAAGGCTTTCTGATCGTTTCTGGTAAAATTATAGGGCACCAGAATTTTTTTTATTTCCATGCAGACCTCCTTTCTCCAGAAACAGTTACAAAACGAATTTCTATCCCTGCTTATTCACAAGCTCGAGGCATTCATTTACATGGCATTCGGGAGCGCGGTTGTATTGATGCTACCACATTTAACCGATAAGTTAGTAGATGGATGTCTCGGGTTTGCCTGCAGGGTGAAAATTTCCATCCGCTCTCAGCAACTTTTGGGGGATACAGCGTGTCACCTGACAATCGTGGTGCTGACTGCCCCTGTGCTTTTGAAAATCCAAATGAAATTTTCGGGTAATGTCTTCATCCGGTTGTTGCTGGTTTTACAAATCCGTATAACTGACATACTTTTTTCGACAACAAGCGACGCTGAATCTGAGGGGTATAGCTGAGAAACGTACAGCCACAGAGTGAGGTGAGGTTTTAAAAAGTATGCCTGAGCAAACTCTGCATTGTCAATCAATTGATCAATATACAAAATAGCGTAACAAAATTTTAAAGTCGGATCTACACTTTGCGAAAAATGATTGGTTTTGGCAAAGCGCAGGCCTCCGCCCCCTTGGTTTGCTTCGGTCACGATGCGGTATCCTAAGCAGGGACTAGAACCTATCTCAAAAAAGTCTTTTGGCCCAAACTCTGCGTTGGGCGCTTGGAATAAATCCTCGAAATACCTGATGTATTCCTCCAGTTTACGACCCTCCCTTGAGGAATATATCTAACGGGAAGTCCCGCAACGCGGGGCTCTTCACGGCCGCCTTGCACCACGATAGGCATTAGCTTCGCGTCATTTTGAACCAAAATCCGTTTTTTGAGATGGGTTCTAATAGCTATTCCGCGAATCCGTGGTGATAAACATCATAAAATGTTTTTCCGCCAAGGAGTTCATCGATTTTTGTCTGGATCTCCTTGCGCTCACCGCTCTTGAGCCAGTTTTCCCAATCCTCGGCAGACTCCCAGGTGCTGACAACCAGAAATTCTGTCGGATCGTTGTAGTTTCTCAAGGTTTCACCCGAGACATACCCCCTTTGCTCGATGGCCATCTTCCGCATTTGCCTGAATAGGGGAATCATTTCGCGGGCCTTGTCTTCTGGAACCGCCCTTTTAATCATCGCTTTTAACGCCATCGTGCCCTCCTTTTCTGAATTGGTTGGACCCAAAGACAACACATCTTTCTGAGGGAATGTAACTTATTAAAGCATAATATTGTCACTCAGCGAGGTCAACTGTCACCTATGACCAATTAGATCCTAACCATATAATATCATGCAATTTTCTATGATAATTTAAATATGGGTTTACCCTGTGGAATGAACGCAGTTCCGGTTAGCCGATTTCATGGGGTTTACCCCGTGGAATTCACAACGTGACGGCTCTGTCGATTCCATGGGGTTTACCCCGTGGAATGAACGCAGTTCCGGTTAGCCGATTCCATGGGGTTTACCCCGTGGAATTCACAACGTGACGGCTCTGTCGATTCCATTGGGTTTACCCCGTGGAATTCAAAACGTGACGGCTCTGCCGATTCCCGTTTGGGTTGGCTCCCTAAATTTCTGTCTTCTATGGTTATCCGACTTCTGGCGTCTGATTCCTGAAATCCTGTTTTTTATGATCGGCCCCCCTTGTTTTCATCCTAACTTCGCTCTTTATTTTTGACCTTCCGTCTCTTTTCATTCTATAATCAATTTCATATCACCCATCAAACCAAACGTTTGAAAAGGATTGACCGCCCAGAAAGAAACGCTTTCAATGGATCGTTTGGGGAGCCTGTAACAGGAGGGGGGGTTATATGAAAATGAAACCAACATCAGAAATAACCGAAACCCGGATTATCAGCGCCCGGATACCGAAAGATTTGAAGAAAAGAGTAAAAGCCTATTGTGATGACAACCAAATGACTATCAGACACTTTATTGCCGACGCCATAATAGATAAACTGGAACTCGCGCATAAGGAAAGACGCCGGAAGAGCAGACTTTAATACACGTATCCCAACCGTTTCCCCCAATCATACCCCTGTGTATGGAGCCCTTAAAACGCCTGTTTTACCTCAGATAGTGGCCGTTCCCGGATTTTCAACTTCTGGTTTGCCAGGTTTTTTGTCCGGCGTAGCTTTTTAGCGAAGAGGTAAGCACACCCTGACAGAACTATCAGGTGTCAGGTGTCCGGAGTCAGAAACCATCGGGGTCGGGTGTCCGGAGTCAGGCGTCGGACGATCTTTCTGACACCAGATTTCAGACCCAGACGCCTGAAGAATTCGTTAGAATTTTTACCGCCCGTTCGCTTCGCTCACTCGACCAGGCTTCGCTCGAGGCTACGCCCGGCAGGCCCACGCAGATAGGTATAGGCCGCTTGTCCGGATGATGTCTGCGCTCACCCTGTTAAATAGCGAGAGCTAAGATTTGAGAGGTATCCAAAGCTTATTTAACGGGGTAAATCTGCGGCTGAACTATTGTTTTCGAGGTTTTTTTCAGTCTTCAGCCTTCAGTCTAAAAGCCTTTCCAGAACCCTGACCCCAGACTCCAGACCCCCGACTCCGGACTCCGGACCCCAGACTCCCGACGCCAGGTTTTAGCTTCAGCCTTCTACCTTATACCTTCCACCTTGACATCACGCATGGTTTTAATTCTTAGCAAGCCGGGGCTGTGATGAATATACATCAGGGGAGATTTGCAGCCTTTTTCCATAAAAACCATTTCCAGATATTCGAACAGTACCGGTTTATCCGGCCAGGTAAAGTTTTTCTTGATTTCTTTGAATGCGTTCCATTGCTTTGATGCGTCCTGATTATCGCCGAAAGACGTTCGTTCAGCTTCATCACACAAAAACATTTCACAGACAATCGGCTTTATCTGCCATACGCAGCCGTTTTCAGACAGAAAAATGCACTTATGGTCATAATCCGGCCGTCGGATGGCATTCTCCAGACAGTCAAGTTCGTGAGTATTCGATACCAGCGCATTAATAACGGCATCTGCAAAAAACGTGATAATACCATCCTTGGAGCAGCAGGCACTGAGTCGGCTTTTGTAACATTTTTCTGAACAGATATCCTTGAAATGATGCTCAAGGAATCCGGCAATTCTGGATCGAAATGCGAGGTACTCAGCAATTTCAGCCCGCAGATGCTCAAATTCAGAAGCTGCAAAGCGTGCCAACTGCTTGCGGATCAGCAGCAGGGTTTCAAGTTGTTCTTTCTGATATGAATTCATGAGGCTGCTATCATAAATATAATTCGATCAAAGTCAAACACCGTTTTTTATATCGAGGTGAATTGCATAAAAACTTTTGCTTGTACCGATCAGTGAGCGCATTCCCCGCAGCTTGTTGAAGCGCGGCGAAAATCCCGCTTACCGGGGCTGCAGGAAGCGTTCAATGCTTTACAATATTGTCATTTCAGCCGCAGATTTACGTGCCCTGAAGTCGGCGCCTCACCGACATCTGCTTGCCTGGTGTCTTGCCTGCCGAGCGTAGCTAATTGCGACTTGCCTGTCAGGCGTCCTGCCTGTTAGGCGTAGTTTTAACGAAGACTGATGCGGCGCAGCCGTTAGGCGAAGACGGAAGACGTAAGCTCGTAGAGCGAAGTAGGAAGTTTGAAAAACGAAGAAGGAAGCCTGGACTCCCGATTCAGGCTGCTTGCTGTCTCTTTTTTCCCAATAGTGGCCGGTTAAGGCTGGAAACTGGCCTGTTTTTTGATACTATTTCAGAAGTACCTGATTTTCTACTCGGTGCGACCCTGAATTTGTGTATCGGCGAATCGGCATGACCGGCGAGTCGATTGCCCGGAGGAAAACCGCGTGACGTTACGCCACGACCCCTATTCGGTATTTCGATCCAGCAAAACCCCCGCGGGCCTCTATGCCCGGCAGAAATGGCTGGAGGAGGCCGGGAGCGAAACCTGGCAGGCCGATTTTCAAGAAACCGTCGACAGCCTCATGGCGGGCCAGCTGCCGGCCGGCTCGTGGGACGAGTCGGAATTGGAAACCATCACCCGCCTTTTTGGGCTGCACCTCACCCTACGCGAACCCGATGCCGCCATTGCAGCCGGCCTTGACTGGCTCCAGGCGCGACTGCGAATTCCGGAACCGGCGCAACGCCGGCGCCCCCGAAACCGGACGGACGCCTCCGGGTTCAAGGGACTGCCTTTCGTACCGGGCGATTCGGTCAACCTCCTGTGGGGAGCCACCCTGTTTCTGGCGACCATATTCGGCCGCCCAGAGGACCCCGCTGTTGTCGGCCGGTACCAGCAGGTGTGCGACCGTTTTTCCCGCCGGCTCTCTTTCCGTTCAGATCCGCTTGCGGCCAGCAACCTCTTCCGCGCCCTGGCGGTGCATCCGCAATTTTCCCTTACCAAAACCGTCCAGGCAGCCGTTGGACAGCTGGCCGCGCTGCAAAACGATGCCGGCGACTGGCGGGCCCCGCTGCCCTTTTACCAGACCCTGAATGCTCTGGCACACCTTGATACCCCGTCAGCCGACCGGCAGCTATCACGCGCTTTCGACCGGCTGGCCGCCGATCAGAACAAAGATGGATCCTGGGGTCGTGCTGATCCGGAGTGGAATACGTTTTTAGCCATACACGCCCTGCGGAATAAAAATCGCCTATGAATGGGGAATATGTCGCTGCTGCCAGTTGATTGAGACCCGCTGTTCTTGTCTCGGTCTGCCCTTTCTATTTTCTCGGTCTATTGAATGACCTTGGGCTATCAAATTCAGTTGTCCTGCTTGTTAGAGCCTATCTCGAAAATAGGATTTTGGCACAAGATCCCGTCTGCGCTCTACGAGCAAAAGCCGACAAGAAGATATTTTTAAGATAGCCTCTAGATGAAACCACCATTGACGCCTATAACCTGGGCACTTACCCAAGCCGCCTCATCGCTGACCAGAAACAGGATCACCCTGGCAATATCCTCGGGTTCACCCAGGCGGTTAAAAGCGGACAAAGCGGCCAGGCGTTTTCTGTCCGCATCTGTTTTTCCGTCCAGCATGAGCTGGGTATTGGTGGGTCCCGGCATCACGGCATTCACCGAGATGCCGCGCCCGCCCATCTCTTTGGCAAACACCCGGGTGGCTTGCTCGACAGCTGCTTTGGATGCTGAGTAAAGACCGTAGTTCGGGAATACGGCCCGGGTGGTTGTGCTGGAAAGGTTGATAACAGTACCGTTGTCGGCCAATCGCGTGGCCGCCTCCTTCATAGCGAAAAAAACCCCTTTCACGTTGACGGCAAAGACATCTTCGAAATCCCTCTCGGTCATAACTGCGAAAGGTTTGGTGAGCAGCACCCCGGCATTGTTTATGAGAATATCCACCTGTCCAAATTGATCGACAGCTTTATCGAAAAGTTGCGACACCCCGGCCGGAACGCTGACATCCGCCTGCACGGCAATGGCCTGGCCGCCCTGCCTTTCAATAGTCTCCACCGCATCCTGGGCTCCGGCCGCATCCTGTTTGTAGTTCACAATCACATTGATTTGGTTGGACCCGAGCAAAATAGCCGTCGCCTTGCCAATGCCCTTGCTGGCGCCGGTAATGATGGCTGTCTTGGGTTTTGCTTGCTGCATGTCAGCCTCCTTTTTCGAGGGGAGGTTTTGAAACCGCTTCTAAAGATTTTTATACAGCAGCCAGGCCCTGAAGAAAGGATTCACAAAACGATACTCGCCTTCGTACCGAAAGATAATTTTCAGGTCGATCAATCGCTTGAGGGCCGCCTGTGAGGACGAAGCCTGGGAAATACCGGAGTGCCGGAGAAATTGGGCCGAGGTCGGCTCAGCCCCCCCCAGTCGGGCCAGGCCGGTCAGGAACTTGAGCTGCTGGCCGGTCACAATTTTAAGGGTGGTCTCATACCCCTTGACTTCATGGGTAAAAATCCGTTCCAAGGCAATGGGTATCTTTTCGTCCCCGATAAAATCGCCATGAGCGGTGGAATCCCACAGGGCGCTGCACAGCTGCTGAATATCCCCGGTGATGTTGAAACATATGTCAAAAACGCGTTCCATCGTCCCTTGATCGATCCCTCTTTCTCCCGTTTTGAACTTTGCAGTAATAAATGCCTGGAATGCATCCCTTTTTAGTGGCCCCACCTCAATCGGCAGCGCTGATTTAAAAAAAGGGCTTTCCGGATCATTGAAAAGGGTATTCATCTTGTTGCGGATACTGCCGGCAAAAAGAAAGGGGATATCGGTCAGAAATTGGATTTTACTGCGCAGCTGGGCCAGCGTTTCATTGGCGTCCGGCAGGTTCAGGATGTCCTGAAATTCATCGAACACAACCACCAGAGGTTTCGTCTTCAACTGACAGGCGGCCATCAGATCCAGCACCCCGGTAATAGACTCGGGTTTTAGCTGGGCCCCGGCGTCCAGGGTCAACGTCGGCACACCGGATATCGGGTCCGCCGATAGGACCGGCCGCAAGTGCGCCAGATTCTGCAAGACTTTGCTCACCAGCCCCCGCGTGCGTTCCAGCGTAATGACGCTGGCCACCATCCTCTTGATGAGATCATCGGCTGTCTTGGTTTCCAGCAGGTCAATATAAATAATGCGCGGCTTCTTCATCCTGCGCACGGTTTCCCAGATCAGGGAGGTTTTACCGGTTCGTCTCTCACCCTGGACATAGACATTCTGACCCCGCCGTATCAGTCCTGCCAGTTCCTTCTCCAGCGCCGGCCGCCGGCAGAAATCCTGCGCTTTGACAATCTGGCCAAACTTGAAAGGATTCACGTACCCCCCCATTGCATACTTTTACGTTACGTATAATTACGTTACGTAGTTTTACGTAACAACCAGCTTATCGCTGCGACAGCCCCGTGTCAAGCATAGAAATCGAACGTCGGACTTGTACGCCTAAGGAGAATAGCAGAGATTTTACACCTGGATGGATTTTTGATCCGGAAGTGCCACGCGTCACATCATTGCAGATTGCACGATTGTCAGGACCGGTGTCGACCGTCCATGGGCGGGGTTTCGATGTTCAGGGCTCGAATTTTACGGTAGAGGGTGCTCAGGTTGATGTCCAGCTCGCGGGCAGTACGTTTCCGATTGCCGGCATGCCGATTTAAAGCCGCAGCAATAAATTGTTTTTCCAAGGCCTTGAGCGTCAAGGCCGTGCCCGGGGTATCGGTTACTGGAGACTCTTCACTCCGGAATTCAAGCGGCAGGTGCCGAAATTCGATATAGCCCCCCGGACATAAAACGAAAGCGTGCTCAATGATATTTTCCAACTCCCGCACATTGCCAGGGTAATCGTACTCCATCAACCAGGCCAGCACCTCTTCCGACACACCGGAGATCGCCTTATTCTGCAGTCCGTTGAATTTTGTCACCAGGTGATTGACCAGCAGGGGAATATCCACGCGCCGGTCACGCAGGCGGGGCATTTTGAGACGCACGATCCGGATTCGGTAGAGCAGATCTTGCCGGAAATCACCCTTCTCGACGAGCCGGTCCAGGTCCCGGTGGGTAGCAGCGATTATCCGGACATTTACCTTCAGCGGCTCCAGGGCGCCAAGCGGTTCAATGGTGCGCTCCTGGAGCACCCGCAAAAGCCTTACCTGCAGGGCCGGTGATATGTCCCCTATTTCATCGAGGAAAAGTGTCCCTCCCCGGGCCAGGGCGAACCGGCCGGGTTTGTCCCGGTTGGCCCCGGTGAAGGCGCCGGCCTTGTAGCCGAACAGCTCGGATTCCAGCAGCGAATCGGGCAAGGCGGCGCAGTTGATGGCGACAAAGGGGCCTTTATTGCGGAGAGAAAGGTTGTGGATGGCGCGGGCAAACAGCTCTTTGCCGGTCCCGCTGTCGCCCTCGATCAAAACCGTACTGTTGCTCTGTCCGACTTGCGGCAGAATCCGGAACAGGCTGCGCATGGACGGGCTCCGCCCGATGATATCTTCATAGGAGTAGCGCCGCTCCAGCTGTTTGCGCAGCTGTTCGAGCTGGGTGAGATCCTGGAAAGTTTCGACACCACCGACAATATCACCATCTTTATCCCGCAAAAGGGCGGTCGAAATCCGGATGGCCACCCGCTGGTCGTCGTTGTCGACGATGTGGGTCATGGCATTGGTCACCGGCCGACCGGTCTGCATCGTCCGTTTCAGAACACAGTTTTTTTCACAAATTGGGGTCCGAAAGATCTCTTTGCAGGGCCGCCCCAGTGCCTTTTCACGGGGCACGCCGGTGATGCGTTCGGCAGCACGGTTGAAAGCCGTAATACGCCAATCACGATCGATGGTGAAGACACCCTCGTTGATCGAATCGAGAATTTTGTCCTGGTTTTCACGTTCTTCGCTTGTTTTCACAGCAGTATCCCCGGAGAGAGTCGCTTAGGCCGGTCTTTATGTCGTCAGAATACCCCCATTTCGTGCAAAAAGCAATACTGGGTACCATCAATTAATGCAAATTGCCCGAGTTCAACCAGAGCCATGAAATCAGTTATTGTCTGTTTTTAATATTAATACAAATAGTTAACTATATTTCAGACATATGCTCATAACTGGCACGTCCATTGCTCATATACAATGCCGTTAACCAGTCCCAGTTATCGTGCACCCGCAACCAGCTTTTACCGTAAACAAAGGAGAGACGTAATGGCAGAAAAACCAGTTAAAAAGGCCGCTGGCAAAGCAAAAATAGCAGACCCGGCGAAGGTTACCATCGATGAAGCGACCCGGACCATGCTCGCCCGGGCCCAGGCCCTGGACATCGAGACCGTGTTCGACCGTGCGGCCAAAATGAAACCATGCAACATCGGCACCCAGGGCACCTGCTGCAAAAACTGCGGTATGGGTCCCTGCCGCCTGCCGCTTCCCAAAGGCGGCCTCGAGGGAGAGGATACGCGCAAGGGCCTCTGTGGCGCCACCGCCAATACGATTGCGGCGCGCAATTTCATCCGCATGATCGCCGGTGGGGCCGCCGCCCATTCAGACCACGGCCGCTGCGTGGCGGAAGTGTTCATGAGTGCCGCACGCCAAGAGAGTGAAGCGTACCGCATCAAAGATACCATCAAACTGCTGGCCGTCGCGCCCTATTTCAATGTAGCGACCAAGGTTGAAGTTGATGGTGAACTGTTGGACCGCGATACGGACGAGATCGCCCTGGAGGTGGCCGAAAAGGCCCTGGCCGAATGGGGCAAACCGGAAGGAGAGTTGACCTACCTGAAGCGCGCCCCGGAGGCGCTATACAACAAATGGAAAAATTCCGGGGTGCTGCCGCGCAATATCGACCGGGAAGTTGTTGAAATCATGCATCGCACGCATATCGGCGTCGACCAGGACTACAAAAACCTGATGAAACAGGGCACACGGACCGCCATCGCCGATGGCTGGGGTGGTTCGATGATGGCCACCGATCTCCAGGATATCCTGTTCGGCGCACCCAGTCCACTGCAGTCCGAAGCCAATCTCGGGGTGCTCAAGGAAGACCACGTCAACATCGTCATCCATGGCCACGAACCGGTCCTGTCCGAGATGATCGTAGCTGTATCGCAAACCCCGGAGATGATCGAGTATGCGCAATCCAACGGCGCCAAGGGGATCCAGCTTTCAGGGATCTGCTGCACGGCCAATGAAATCCTGCAGCGCCACGGTGTGCCCCTGTGCGGCACCTTCCTCCAGCAGGAGCTGGCCATCATCACGGGCGCCTGCGATGCCATGGTGGTGGATATTCAATGTATATTTCAAAATGTAGCCAATGTGGCCAAGTGTTTCCACACCAAGCTGATCACCACCCATCCCATTGCCAAAATGGAACAGGAGAACGTAATCCATATCGAGTTCGACGAACACTACGCCATCGATGATGCCAAAAAGATCGTCAAACTGGCCATCGATAATTTCCAGAACCGGTCGGCAGATGTGATGATCCCGTCGCAAAAAGCCCCCCAGGTGGCCGGCTTCGGGGTGGAATCCATCGAGTACCACCTGGGCGGGACCTTTCGTGGTTCCTATTACACCTTGAATGACAATATCATCAACGGCCGCATCCGGGGGGTGGCCGGCGTTGTCGGCTGCAACAATGCCCGTACCAAGCACAACGAGGGGCATATCGAAGTGGTCAAGGAATTGATCAAGAACGATGTGCTCGTCATCACCACCGGTTGCAATGGGATTGCCTGTGCCATGGAGGGGCTGCTCACACCGGAAAGCGCTGGAGTCTACTGCGGGCCGGGCTTGGCGGAGGTGTGTGAAACCGTCGGCATTCCGCCGGTGTTGCACATGGGTTCTTGCGTGGATAACAGCCGGATCCTGCTGGCAGCCACCGAAATGGTCAAAGCCGGCGGTCTGGGCGACGATATCAGCGCCCTGCCGGTGGCCGGCAGCGCGCCGGAGTGGATGAGTGAAAAAGCCATCAGTATCGGACAATATTTTGTGGCATCCGGGGTCTATACGGTTTTCGGCGTGACCCTGCCGATCTCGGGGGCACCGGTTTTTCAGCAATACCTGTTTGAAACCCTTGAGGAGATGTACGGCGGCATGTGGGACCTGGAGGTCGACCCGGTGAAACATGCTCGCAAGATGATTGCCCACATCGATAAAAAACGCGCTGCATTGGGCATCGATCGGGCCCGTGAGCGGGTCATGGTCGACATGGCCACGCGGCGCGAAATGGCGGGTTAATACCGGAGCCTGCCACCCAAATGGCTGAGGTCGGAGATCAGTGACCGGATAACGGAAAGGGCTAAAAACACGGTTTTTCTGATCTCTGACTTCAGACTTCCGTTCTCGTAGTCATGCTGACCTCCGACGTCCGGTCTCTGTCCTGGCGGTCTTCACCTTCAGCCTTTATTGGCGCCGCCCGATCCCAGATTGCGAAGCATACGTGAGATCAGGATTTAAAAGATGCCTTCAGCTCTTGTGCCAGTCCGGCAAAAAATTGGTTCAATGTATAAGAGATGGCCTCTATTCCAATGTCCTGAAATCGCTGCCCGCTATCCGATGAGAGGAAAGCGATATATTTTTCCAGATCGGCGTTGCTGATATTTCTGTAGGTGTAAAAGGTGCTCAGGGTAATCTGCTGGCCCATTGATTGTTCGAGCATGGGTTTCAAGTCGCTAATTTTGCTTTTAATTTGTTCTTTGGACACTTTTTGTACATCAGGCAGCGCATAATTGACCGCGCCCATCATACCAGCCATGGCATTGATGAACCCCTCAATGGTACTTTCGACCAATTTTGCTTCCTTGACGAGTTTATTGATGACCGCGACCCGCACTGGCGGAGGGGGATTGTTCTGCATACCGGCGATATAGCGTAATGTTTCCGCCTGGGCCTCAACACTATTCGCTTTATTCTCTTCTTTGGTAATTCTAATCGCAACAGGGGTTTCCAACCACGCTATGGTGTCCCAGAGGGTCTTCTGATCAATGTTTTTCTTCAAGAATTCATAAAGATTCCGGCCCGCGGCTTCCTGATCAAATGATGTTTGGATGATTTTTGCTATCCTTAGATCAATTTCAGTTACATTGCCTGCCCGCTTGCGCTGTTCGAATTGAGCGTCGAACAGTGCCGGAAATGCCGCTATGGCTTGATCCATGCCCGACATCTCGATGACCTGCAAAACTGGATCGGTCTTTATGCCGGCCTGGCGTTTAATCGCGGCGTGATATTTTTTTACATATTTTCTTGATTCTTCCTGGTAGGCTGCCGCCGATATTTCGAGGCCATCTGCGTTGTAATACCTTATGGATTGCGGAAAACCCAGTACGGGAACAAACAGTAAGGATACCGTGGCAACCAGGATAAGTTTTGCTTTCATGCCAGCCTCCTTTCCAAAATTATTGATAAGACCCCCCTTTTCGGGCGCTTCCTGAACCTGACGGTGGATCTCCGATTCATTGCTTGTCGTATTTAACCCCATGCTCTTTGCAATCTGCTTTAAGCTGGGAGCAGCATTAGACCTACAGCCTGATAGCTGCGTGCCCCGTCCTGAATCCATCATCGCCAACCTGGTATTGCCATTTAACTGTTACCGGTCTCCAACCTGATCTGCATCTATTTTGTATACGCTGTCTCTTTCTCTGGCCTTTTCAGGCACCTTTATACCGACAAAATCGCCCCTCTTTGCGCTGGTTACGTATCTGTGCTCGATCTGCATGGAGTGTACTTTGGCCTCAAAATCAGTCGTGTGTCCAATAAAGTGAAGTGTATCGCCCACTGACACTGTTCCGTCCGTTATAGCAACCGCAGCAACTGATATTCTGCCAAAGTAATTGGTAACGAAACCGACTTTTTGGGGTTTCATGGCTAAAACCTCGCTATCTGATTTTAGATAAAATTCTTCTGAATGCCCGCCTGTCTCTCCATTGATCCTGAAGCATTCTGCCCACCGAATGGTTTTCAGCTGGCCCCGAAGCGGCTCGAGCGTAGCGCAGCGCGGCGGGCTCGTCCTCAGGAAAAATTTCTGCATTCTCTGGAACCTGCGCTTGTTTCGGGGTGTCAGCTGAGCATTATGCCCTGAGCAGTGCTCAAACCCTTAAATATTTGTAAGAGAATCCGCGTGTGAAAAGAATGTCATCAAATATTCGGAATAGTTGACTTACAAACAGTTGTGACGCCACGTATGAAAATCGTAGGGAGCTTTCAGCTGTCAGTTCTGGCTGGAGAAGCGCAGTTGTACTTGGAGTTGAATGGTACTCTTCCGAGTGGTCTCAGAGTTGGATTTGCGTGTGATTTTAGATTAGATATAGAGATTTATACTTTACTAATCGGGAACTGGTCAAGTGATATTACTTGGGTTTGCAGGCCGTGCGATGGCAATTATCCGCAGACCAGCAGTGTCGGCCGTCTTGCCTGTCGGGCGTCTTGCTTGTCAGGTGTAGCTTAGTGCGACTTGCCTGGCGGGCGTAGCTCATAGAGCGAAGACTGATCCGGCGAAGCCTTTGGCGACGACGGAAGTTTACAACGAAGGGGGAAACCGCTAGGCGACTTGTCCGGCGTAGCTCGTATAGCGAAGACGGAAGACGTAAGCTCGCAGAGCGATGACGGAAAACCTATGAATAAATTGCGCGGCCCTGCTCCAATCTGAATCAAGGGTTGCACATGATACACAAAATGTGCTATCTAAACAAAACGTGCGTACTACATATTGTATAAAGCTTCTATCTTGCAGACTGGCTCTTACTCTCTACGCATGGTGATAACATGGATATTTTCAAACATGCAGGCCGTGTATCGGGCATTTTGATTTTCTTCCTGTTCGCATCCGCTGTTTCCGTATCTGCAGACGTATTAAAACCTTCACGGTATGAACAAATAAGAAAACAACTTCGGATTCTGGAGGAATTTCCAGGTAATCTCAGCCCTGAACAGAGAAAAGCCATTCGGAATATCAGAGATATTCTTGAAGACCGCATCACGACGCCTAAAGCCACCCCGCCGGCTGCTTATGAAGCCTGCAAACGCGAAATGGTCAATAATGACGACGGCACGTTTACGTACACCATCGTTACGAATAAGGAGATACAGCGCTGGCTCTTGCCGATCAATTCCAATGAATTCTACAAGGGGTTGAACTGGCACGATGCCAGAAAAAAAGCGGCCGCTTATGACCTGAATGGAATTAAAGGCTGGAGGCTGCCGTCTGTAGAAGTCTTGTACGGGATATACAGGGTCAGAAATGACTGCCCCGGCAAATTCATAAAAATTACAGGCAATCCCATCATTCGGGGCCAATTCTATCATTTCGCCTATTGGACCTCGAATGAATACTCTTATATCGATTCACGATCAAAACTGCATGCCGACACGGTTTCCTTGTATACCGGGAATGTCATCCATGAAAGAAAAGGTAATATCGGGATGCTCTGGCCGGCCAAATTGCTGCATGTAGAGTCACTGACAAACGATAAAAATGCTCTCCTGGGAAAACGGACAGTCCTTGATCCGCGCACAAGAAACTGATTTCCCGAAACACCCCAGAATATATCTCTACGATTAGGTTATGCCGGATATCCGTCTATTGCGCATAGAGGGTATCACCAGCATATGATGTGTTTTGGAAGATAACCGATACAGTCAACGACCAGCATCACGCGGTGCGGCGCTATTTGTCAAGAGCCGGGCAGGCCATGGCTATGTGGTTTTTTCAGCGCTTGTCTTTTTCCCTACAGGGCAGACAAATTCGCATTTTCTGCAGTATTTGATCTGAGATTGTTTTTTAACACGAACTTTTTTGCTTTCAGAAACATCTTTTTCCATTCGTATATTACAAATTTCCCGGTCATAGAAACCATCCTTACCGGGCAAGTGTCCAGCATGCTCTATTGTGTTAAAAATTGACGCTTTCTCATCCATGGCATTTTCAGGGCAAACGCTTCTGCAGTAGACTTTACAATCGGAACAGGGATCAAAGGCTATTGGCCCGGTTGGGTGTATATCAGCTTCTATAAATAGTGCCCTGAGTCGGATGCGGGGACCGTAAGAAGGCGTCAAGAGCATATTGTTCTTTCCGATACAGCCAAAACCGGCAAGCACCGCTGCATCCTTAAGGAAAACACCGCCCTTTTCAACATAATAATGGAGTTTATGAGTTTTCAATTTCAGATTGCTCTCAATCTGCAGACTTGTCTGTTTGATGATCTCAATCAAAACCCGGTTGCCTGGCGTTCCTCTCCCGTCCCACCAATCAAGCTCCGGCTTATCTTTTGGGTGTGACAGGCCGATGACCAAAACGGATCTTACTGAATCCGGCCACTCAAACAAACGCTCGTTTTGCTCGCCATCTTTAGCTTTGACAGTGCCAATACCAGAATAATCACCCATATCCCTGTATATCGTGTGCGAGGCCGAAACTCGAAGCGCCTGCATGCTGGCGATACCTGCAAGCGTTGCCCCGTTCTCGATAGCAGCATCAATGATTCGCTTCCCGATTTCCATGCAACTCCCCCCGATATTGGTGTTATGGTTTAGAACGCAATATTACAGAGCATAAACCTTAAAATGATAAGGATTAATAATTACAGTTAAAAACTCCCATAAGGCACTTGCTGAAGTTGCGACGGCTTGCCATGAAACCAATATATTACCTGTACCAAAAACTTGTGATATATTCAATTTTGTCAGATTTGATGAACCAGAGGTATAAAGGCAATATCGCAACATATATGGAAATGACCGGGCAAGCATAGATAGTGGATGCCTTGATCTGAATAATAGCCTTGTTGGGCGATACTAAAGCTCAAAGTTGGAAAGTATACCAGGGTTTAGAGACGAAAATCTCTAAACCCTGGTTTTATTTGGTTTCCAACAGGGACTCGAACCCTTGTTACCGCGTGAGAGTTGCCATGTGGCCTTCCTAAATGTGCCAATTCGATTAAATGCTCAATATCGCCAAGCCCTTTTAAACATTGTTATGATGTGATTCCACATTGTTTTGGCGCTAGGGGTATTAACCCGAGGCGAATCCGGCTGGATTCGCCCGGGACGGGCAGCAATACAAAAGTCCACTCGATAAAACGATTGACAGAACAATCCAGTTGCAATAACGTGAAAACACATTGTTTAAACTTACATCAAAACCCTATAAAAGGAAAGAGCAGTGGCTAAAAAGGCAAAAATGCAAGTAACGATACAATTAGACCCTGAGTTTGTGGAAAAAGTAGATCTAATGGCTGAGCGCCTGGGCTTATCGAGAAGTCAGATGATTAGAAACCTGGCGGCGAACGGATACGACGATGCTGTAATTCTGGAGAAAACCGGTCTGTTTTCAGCTTATAAGCTAGGCGAAAAGGTCGTTAGGAAAATCAAAAATGGCTTGGTATCCGGGAGATACAGTCTGGACCAGGACGGTGAACTGAAAATAGAAGAAAAGGCTGATCAATCGTCGCAAAGTGCGCAAAGCAACAGCGGGTCCCTGAGAGGGACCAATCGGATCGGCCGGCTACTTTAAGGGGAAAAAACTAAAAGGGTAATATTCCCCACGGGGATGAACGAAGACCCTGACCCTCCTTTTTTGGGGTTAATTGGGGTTTCAGGATTTGGATTAACCGCCCGTTCGCGTTGCTCACTTGACCAGACTTCCGTCTTCGCCTTCCATGCTACGCCGGACACGTCGCTAAGGCTACGACCCGGCAGGCCCACGTAGACGAAGCCCGGGCGACGTGCCCGGGCATAGGTGACCATCGCTTCGAGATGAAGAACTTTGAAGGGCATTTTTTGACACGGGTTACACGGATTGCACGGATGAAAACCTGTGAGCGCGCCCTGGTGGTCGCCCTCACGGGGCCATGGCTTTCGCCAATATGACCAGACTATGTAAATAGCAGCATTGCAGAAGAGACTATCAATAGAGACAAATTGTAACTCTGCAAAACACATCCGCGCAGCGGCGGAAACATTTTCAATTTCCCCAGAAATTGGAAATAGGTCCTTAAGAACGGTTCTCAAGCCGTAAAGGCGCAATCCGTGTAATCTTTGTAATCCGTGTCAAAAGTAGGTGTTCGCCCTTAGCAGTTAGCTGTTAGGATTTTTCCGCGCAGCGAAACCCATTATTGCACTTGTCTGTGTCTGCTTGCCGGGCGTAGCCTTTGGCGAAGCCTGGACTCCCGACTCCAGTCACCTGACTCCGGATTCCGGCCTTCAATCGCAGCGCGAGTCAGGCCCTTGGCGGGTTAAAAAGCTGCGGGTACTCCAGGATAAAGCTGCGCAAGAGCCGGCGCAGCACATCATATGAGAAAAACCTCAACCCCAGGGTATAGTTGCGCTCGACCATTTTTTGACGAAAAGCTTCATCCTGCAGGACCTTTCTTGTTTTTTCAACGACCTCGCTATTGACATATCCCCCGATCTCCAAAACGGAAAAGCCCATGGGCTTGATATCCTTGATGTAGATGGAGTAGGCATTGACCAGGATCGGTTTGCTGAAATATATCGCTTCCAGAAAGGCGTTGCCAAACCCTTCAAAAGTGGAGGGATAGGTAATCAAATCGGCATGGGGGTAGATATCCGTCAGGGTGTAGATTTTACGGCCGTCCGCCGTTTTGCCGCGTTTCTCACTGATGACATCCGCCACAAACAAGGTGTCGACTTTCATCAACTCTGAATATTCCCGCAACCGCGCTTCATAGTCATAGCCCTCATCGCCGGAGGCATGTGAGATCACCAGTTTGGCTTTCATCTTCAACCGGTGAATCAGTTCAATGGCATGTTCGATGCCCTTGCGCTGAACCACTCGCGTGGGTTGTAAAATAAGCAGTTCATCGTCCGCCACACCCAAGGCCTGGCGGACGTCAGCGGCATATTCATCCACCGGTGGCGGCGGATTTTCAAAATCCATCACGTTGGGAATGATGCGTGCTGAAATGCCGGTGCGCAAGCTGAGTTGTTCATCGGCAAACGAGTTGATCACGACGTGGCGAATGGATGGCAAGGTGGGGGGAAAGGCCATATTCAGATAGTCTGATATCGCATTATGGGCAAACCGATCGCGCTCCCAGTAAAAGTCGTGATGGTGGGCCACGGTAGGCATATCGGTCTCTGCAATCAGCTCTGTGAGCGCCACCCCCAAAGGAACATTGACGGGAATGGTCAGCGCATTTTCGATAACCAACAGGCCGATATCAAACTTTTCGATAAACCGGTAGAGCTCATTTTTGAGGATGTGCTTGATGTCCTGTATCTTGCGCGTTACGGACCGCCGGCGTTTTCTGGTCCCAAAACAGACATCATGGATTTCAAGGACCTCCGGATGGCTGAAATGGGCCAGCGGCTCTAAATAGGAACGGTCCGGATCGCGATCCAGCTCACCGGCAAAATAATAACAGCGAAATCCTTCGGCTTCCAGCACCTGGGTCCATTTTTCAGCTTCAAGGGAGACCCCGTCCGTACCGGCCAGGCGTGTGGAAATGAAACCGACATTGCGAATTCGTGATTTTAAGTTGGACATGATAGCAGCCCTCAACAATTCTCAGTTCGTTTCTATAATATATGATCGCATGCGCCCGACTGCAAACCACTCGCTTGTCGGGCGTAGCTCATAGAGCGAAGACTGGTCCGGCGTCTTGTGCGGCGAAGCCTTTGGCGGAGACGGAAGCTTGAAAAGCGAAAATGGAAGCACTCGCAGACAGAATTTCAGGGGTCCGGGGCCTGGAATCTGGAGTCCGTAAGATCGTCTGACTCCTGACACCTGCCTCCAGACGCCTTGGTTTTTCCTTCAGCCTTCAGTCTTCTACCTTCAGCCTGGTGTTTGTGCCCATGCTGCTACTTATGCTCGATCGTGATCTTGGTGATATGCAGGCTTTCGAAATTTCCACCACCAGCCCCCGGCATACCGGGCATGGCTCCCATCTTCGTGGTCGACTTGAAACGGGACACCACTTCCATCCACATGCCGTCCTTCAGGTCGAAGACGGTTTCACCTTTCCCGGCGGTTTTCGTCTTGGTGTTGCCCGCCATGGCACTCTGCGTCTGGGTCACCGACCGATCCTTTACGCTGAAGTAGGCCAAGCCGTCGCTTACATCCTCCAGGGTATATATCTCTTTCCGGACCGAGGTCATGCCCATGACGCCGCCGCCCCCGGCCATTTTACGCGTCATGTCAAATTCGTCACCGATATCCAGCTTTTCTTCGGGAAATTCGGGAAACCAGAAGACCATTTCTTTCCAGGCATCGGCCATGAACTGGTAGCTCTGCGCCATCATGGCCTTCATCTCCGGCGTCATTCCTTCCATGCCTTCCATCTGGGGGGCGGCTGAACCGGTGACCTTCTTGTTGCGGATTTCACCACTGGTGTGCAGGTCTCCGGTGAACGTCATTTTTTTCAAGTCCATACCGCCGGCCGCGGACAGTATTTTGGCCGTCAAGCGGACCCATCCTTTTTTCGGCCCGGCACTGACCTTGTAGCCGATCACGTTTTTGTTCCGGTTCACCTGTTTCTGGCCCATCATATTGGTTTCGGTCTGCCCTGCATGGGTGACGATCCATTCCTGTCCGGGTTTCAACCGGTATGAAAACCGCCAGCCACCAGCTGCTGCAGATCCGGCGAAAACCAGCACCAGGAGAATCGCTGCGCCTGCTGTCCATCGTCGTTTCATCGGTTCGCCTTTCGCTGCATGGTTTTGATTTTTCGTTGGATCCGCTTCTTGTCCGGAGCGTTGGGTGCCCGGCGAACAAAGTTGCCGTAGGCGTCGGCCGCATCCTGGTAACGCTCCCAGTCCTCGTAAAGCTCACCGAGCCCCCGGTAGGCCGGCGCGTAGTCCGCATCCAGTTTCAGGGCTTCCCGGTACTGGCGTTCGGCCGCTTTCTTTTCGGCCGTGCTGGCCCCGAAAGCGAAGTCACCCAACTGGCTTTTGGCCATGCCATAGGCGACAGCGGCGCTCTGCACACCCTTGTCGTAGAGGATCTGGTAATAGATGTGTGCCTTCTGATAGTCTTCCGCCTCCAGGGAGGCCTCCGCTTTCTTCGTAAGGGTGGCCTGGAGAAATTGACGGTAGGTGTTCTTTCCGACAGTGGGGGTTGCCCCGGACCGGGCGTCGCGCACTTCTTTCATCCCGGTCAGTTTGGATACGAACAGCGCCTTGGACTCCGGGGCCTCACTCAGGGTCTGCACCAGCCCGGTGGCCCCGAGCTGCTGTTGCATCCGCAGCATATTTTGTTCCATCAGTCCCTGCATGGCCCGCATCTGCTCGGCCCAGGCCCCCATGACACGCTCGTTTTCCTGGTTGATCCGGTTGTTGAGGCGCCAGAGGTGGCGCCAGCCCTTTTCGGCCTCGCCCACCGCGTAGCCGGCTTTCGCCAGATAGGCCATTCCCTGGGCCGTAGCCACGGGCGCAAATCGCAGGCGCGGATCCAGCGGCCGCCCATTGGCATCTTGGGTGGGAATACTCGCGATCACATCTTCGAGGCTGTAGTAAGCGCTCCGGGCCGCGTGCACGGCCGCCATGCGCTCCATGGTTTCCCGGTAGGTGGCCTCTCCGGACATGACGGCGTCCGTGGCCTTGATCTCTTCCATGTCCACCGCGTAATCCACGGCGATGTCCAGCATGCCCTTGAGAAGCGCACCGGCAGCGGCCATGCGGCGCTCCCGGCGCTCGGCGGCCTTGATCTCCTGGTACATCTGCACGTAATAGCCTTCGACGATATACGCGGTCTGCGGCGCCAGCACAGCCGCCAGCTGGGCCTCGTTGTCCATGGCATAGAGGGTGCCGGTGGTGACCACCACGTGGCCGTCCATGTAGGCATAGAGCTCCGGTTTCGGCGACTCGACCACCGTGATGGCGGGAATGATGCCCTCCGGCGGGTTGCCCCCGGCAGGCACCAAGCGTTTGAGCAGGCGGTCGGCGTAGGCCGTTACCTCCGGCTCCATGGAGGTCGGCCGGCCACGCAGGTCCGAGCGGTATGCCTGGGCCGCTTCCTGGATGAGGAGTCGTCCATCGTCGTTCAATTCAAAAGCCCCGGACGGGGCGGCGACAGCCAGCACCACGACCAGCCCGACAGCCAGCCATATGGGTCGTCTCATGTCGGCCTCCAGTTGTCCCGATGACGCGTGTCGGATGAAATGCCAAGAATTCCCTTTTCGGGAGATCTGGAAGGGAATTTTCGAATTGTACCCCGCTGTGTTGCCCATCCCAGGATGCAGCGGGTCCGAATACTGAATGTCAGCCCGCATCCGGCTGCCCACTTTTCAAATGGATATGCCCGATAACGGACATTATGTCAACCGCACGGCGGCGGTCGATTCGCCTGATTTTCAAGGATATTGGCACGGCAGGCACTCGCAGACAAAGCCAGGACTTAATTTTAGATTTTGGAATTTGGATTTTAGATTTAAGGAATCGCTACGCTCAGGCTTTCTTATAGATTGGCAAAACACCTCCAATCTAAAATCAACAATCAAAAATCTAAAATTCCTTCGATCGCTTCGCGAAAAACCCATAAACGTCAATGTCCTAGATGGCATCGCAAACTTGAAGGAGATGGATTCTCTGCCCGAAGGGCATGACAAGTGTCAGCTGGCCACGTTCCGTCGTCGCCAAAAGGCTATGCCGGACAGGCTGCTCGGCTGATGTCCACGTCCGCCTGTGCGGCGAAGCTCTAGCGAAGACGTATCTGCGGTTAATTATGGTTTTCGGGGTTTTCTTCAGTCTTCAGCCTAAAAACCTTCTTCAACCTCCTTCCTCTGATATCCTCCAAGTCACAGATATATAGTGGATATCGCCGGCCATTCATAATACTACATCTAAAATATCCGGTGGTTGACACAGCCCGATCCGCAGGCTAATCTAACCCGATTTTAAGTTTTAGAATTTTATAAGGAGTTTTGACCGATGACATATGCCGCTATTACCGGCTGGGGAAAATGTTTACCCCCGGCTGTTTTGACCAACCAGGACCTGTCGACGTTTCTGGAAACCAACGATGAATGGATCACCAGCCGCACCGGTATATCCGAGCGCCGGGTGACCCATGTCCTGTCGGGTGAAATGGCCTATGTGGCTGGCGCCCGGGCGCTGGCCGGCGCCGGCCTTTCCGCGGCCGACCTGGAATTGATTGTTTATGGCAGCTGCACCAACGATGAGCAGGTTCCCAACTCAGCCTCCGGCGTCCAGTTACGGCTGGGAGCCGACAAAGCCGCCTCCATGGATGTGGATACCGCCTGTACGAGTTTTCTATATTCCCTGTCCACAGCCACCGCAATGATCCGCACCGGTGTGGTGAACAATGCCCTGGTCATCGGCGTTGAGGCGATTTCTCCCTATATGGACTGGGAAAACCGCAACGTAGCCGTGCTGTTCGGTGATGGGGCTGCCGCAGTTGTACTGCAGCAGAGCCAGGAACAAGAGGGTCTGATCGGAGAATCCCTGGGATGCATTGCCGAGGCCCGCCACACATTGCGGGTGCGCGGCATTGGCGGGGCCTACGTGAACGCCGGTGTGATGCTGGGAGACACGGTCTGGGATTTTGACGGCCAGGAAATTTTCAAGCGTGCCGTAAAGGGTATGGCGGCCGCTTCCAAAGCGGTTATGACCAAGTCCGGCATAAAAGCAGACGATATCGATCTGGTGGTGCCCCACCAGGCCAACCTGCGCATCATCAAGTCCCTTGCCCAGCGAATCGGGGTAACCGAAGAAAAGCTGATGCTCACTGTCCAGCGCTACGGCAATATGTCGGCCGCCACGGTTCCCGTGGCACTTGTAGAGGCCCTGGAAGAGGGCCGGGTCAAACCCGGGGCGCTGCTCCTCATGCCTGCTTTTGGCGGAGGGCTGTCCGTGTGCTCCCACCTGGTGCGCTGGGGACAGCGCATCACGCCGCTGGGCACCACGGACATAGACCTTGAGCCCTGCACAGATTCCGGTTTGGAACTGGTCAACGCCATTCGGGCGGCCAAGGCGCCTGCGAGCCGGTCCAACGATGCCCTCCAGAACGTGCCATTTCCCGAAACATCATACAAGCCCAACGACAGTTAGAGACTATCTCAAATATATCTTCTTGTCCCGCTGATGTCAGCGTCCGCCTCCGGCTAATTTTTGGTTTCTTTTAACCGCCCGTTCGCCTTGCTCACTCGACCAGGCTTCGCATGAAGCTACGCCCGGCATGCCCACGCAGACGAAGCCCGGGCGACGTGCCCGGGCTTTGCGTGCCATCGCTTCGCGATAAGAACCTGATACTCAATTTATCCGGTGCTTAAAAAACTACGATGATCATTTGCCCGAAGGGCATGGCAAGTTCAGCCGGGCACGTTCCGTCGTCGCCAAAAGGCTATGCCGGACAGGCTGCTTGGCTGATATCCGCGTTCACCCTGTTAAATAGCGAGAGCTAAGATTTGAGAATTACCCAAATCTTATTTAACGGGGTAAGTCTGCGGTTAATTATCGGGTTTTGCCTTCCAGCGAAGCCAGCACATTTATGCCCTTGTCTGTATTCGTCTGTGTGTGCCTGCCGGGCGTAGCCTTGAGCGAAGCCTGGTCTGTGGCTAATCTATGGTTTTCGGGCTTTTTCCTTCAGTCTTCAGTCTCAAATCCTTATCTGACTCCAGACCCCAGACTCCCGACACCCTATTCTTTCCGATCTCCGACTTCCGCCTGCCGGGCGTAGCTCTTAGAGCGAAG
>Ga0056121_1000032_pt1 | contig 82544 bp, 78 predicted proteins | sample WorMetHEROISLAND_FD_83872 | JGI IMG/M metagenome (GOLD analysis project Ga0056121, IMG submission 83872) | Marine gutless worms symbiont microbial communities from Max Planck institute for Marine Microbiology, Germany - Olavius sp. 1 HERON ISLAND ...
GGGACACTCAGTACGCGCATTGCCTACGCCTGAATTACTAAACGGACATAATAAAGCAGACTATTGGCAATCACCTTTGTCAAAGAACAAAGAATCTGAACATCAATTACGACACAGCCTCTCAGGGCCAGGTCGCTGACTTCGCCAGAGTAGCCTCTGGCTACGACGGCTGAAAGAGATAACTGGGTATACCAGAATAAGGGTTTTCAGGTGTAAAGACTGAAGGCTGAAGACTGAAGGAGAGGCGCTAAAAGAATTGATCCAATTGATCACAACCCTTGGCTATATTAAATCAATGCGGTCAGATTGGTTTTAGTGTTTTACTTCAGCCTTCAGCCTTCAGTCTTCGACCTGACCCCCTGAATCCGGCCACGCTATAGATGCGTTTTCTGGATGCACACCCCTTCAAGGGGCAATCCAGAGCCCGATCCCCGGAACCAGGATTCCTGGCGCCCCGGACTTGACCTGGCTGTTCCCTGGCTCTATACTGGAATCTATTCTAAACATACCTGTTATCAGGCAGGTACTCACAGTGAGGAAAGAACGGGCATAACTCTTCTGAAAATCCGGGGTTGGCCAATCCCGGTATCCGGAGGATGATATGGAAAAACGGCTCGGTCGAGAATTGAGCGGCCTACTTGGACTGTTGCTGTTCGGTAGCGTCGCTTTCTTGGGGTTGTATCACTTCAGCCAGCGGTTTGCCTCCGACAATGTGGCTCATCACCTGATCGACATGATGGCGCGTCCCGATTCTTTATACAACAAAATCCCGCCTTCAGAACCAACCCAGGGCCGGTATGTTCTGCGTCTTAATCAGAGCCTATCCGTCGGTAAGGCCCGCTTCACATACCGCGGTCTGACGGAACGTGCTCATTTTCTGATCGACGTCATCATACCCGCATTGGATCCACAAAGACCTTATAAATACCGATTGAACATCCATGCCGCTGAACAGGGGTTCCGCCTGGCCGGGTACAACTATAAGCTCGATGCAGTTCGCGAGGATTACGTCCGGTTGGTCCGGGAAATCCCGCCTTCCAAATGAAAGCCCCGTTTGTCGATACGCATGCCCATCTGTGTGACCCGGCCTTCCAGCCGGATTTGCCGGCAGTTTGCCAGCGGGCAACTGACGCCGGAGTAGCCGCCATTATTGCCGTCGGCGAAGATCTGCCGGATGCCCGGCGCAACCTGGAACTCGCCGCCCAATATCCGGCGATCAAGCCGGCCGCCGGGCTTTATCCCACCCACCTGGATTCGGAAGCGGCGGTCCGGATGGCTACCTTTATCCGGAGCAACCGGGACCATCTGTGCGCGATCGGTGAGGTCGGGCTGGATTTCTGGGCTGTCAAAGACCCGCACGGCAAAGCGCTGCAGCAGGAGATCTTCAAAACGTTTATCCAGCTGTCGAATGAACTGGACCTGCCGCTCAATGTCCACTCGCGGTCAGCCGGTCGCCACGCGATCGCCCTGCTGCAAGCGCTTGACGCCCGCCGAGTCCAACTACATGCTTTCGACGGAAAATTTTCTACCGCTCAACCGGCCATCGAGGCCGGGTACTTCTTTTCCATGCCACCGTGTGTCATGCGCTCACGCCAGAAGCAAAAACTTCTCAAGCACCTGCCCCTGGATTGCCTGTTGGTTGAATCCGACAGTCCGGTATTGGGACCGGATCCCGCGCAGCGCAATGAACCCTCAAATTTGTTGATCGCGGTAAAAGCGATTGCCGACATCAAAGGGGTGTCGCTCGAGACAGTAACCGACCATCTCTATGCGAACACTGTCCGGCTTTATGGCCCGCTGTGATTCAATTTTGCCCCAATTTATTCTGGAATTGATCCCCATTTGGATTAATTGATGGGTCCATGGTGCCGGATCGGTTTCTCCGGCGCTGGTTGATCGTGGACCCGGCACCGCCAGCCGACCGGCATCCTCGCAAATGGCAAATGCCAAAAATATAATTGAATAACAATAGGTTGACCAGATAGTGGGTGCGTGTTAACACATCCAGCTGGACTACCATCTACGGTAGTTGGGAGCAGAGCCGGCTACCACAGGTAGTGGGGACGCAGCCGGAAACGATTGGGTCACCTGGTAAGGGGACAATCGATCGGGTGCGAATAACGTTCAGATTGCCTTCCAAATTTTTACAGAGCAAACCATGCAGAAACTTTTGTTCGTTGCCCTGGCGCTGGTTCTGGTGGTCGTTGGCTGGGTGGTCCATCTGTTATGGACGGCCGGTCACTTCAAGACCATCGAGCCCCACTTTGCCGGATCCTGTCAAGTGGTTGCGGGGGTTACCGGGGCTGAGGACATCACCATCCATCCCCGGACCGGAAGGGCCTATATTTCCGCCTGTGATCGCAGAGCTTTGAATGCCGGGCAAAACGGCCGCGGGGGTATATTTGCCTACGACCTGACGGCCCCGCAGCCGGTGCCTGTCAAGTTGACATCCGGCCCCGGTCCTGATTTCCAGCCCCACGGCATCAGCCTTTACATAGACCCGGAAGGTCGGGATGCCCTGTTTGTCATCAATCACTCCGGGGGTACCCACAAGGTCGAGATCTACGACTTGCAGCCTGACGGCCTGGTGCACCGCCGGACGGTCAAGGACCCGGCTTTGGTGTCGCCAAACGACATCGTGGCGGTGAGCCGAGACCGTTTCTACGCTACCAATGACCACCGCTTCACCAGCGGCCTCTTGAAAATCGGGGAGGACTATCTCAAACTACCCCTGGCCAATGTCGTCTTTTATGATGGCCGTGGTTTTCAGGTGGCTGCCGACGGGATCGGCTATGCCAACGGCATAAACATCAGCCCGGATGGCCGCAAGCTGTATGTGGTCGGGACCACTCAGATGACCCTGAAAATCTTCAATCGCGATTTGAAATCCGGGGCCTTGACACCCATCGAAAGTGTGCGGTTCGACACCGGCCTGGACAATATCGAAATTGATGCCTCCGGCGCCCTCTGGATAGCGGCGCATCCGCAACTGCTGAAGTTTGTGGCCCATTCAAAAGATGCTGCCAACCTGTCACCATCCCAGGTTTTACGGGTCACGCTACAGCCACACGAAGAGCCGCGGATAGATGAAATTTACCTCACCAACGGTGAAGCACTTTCCGGTGCGAGTGTGGGGGCTGTGTATCAGAACCGAATGCTGATCGGTTCGGTATTTGAATCCAGGTTCCTGGATTGCCGCCTGCCGTAGGTGAACCGATCAGTGAGCACATTCCCTGCATTTCGCTGCAGGGCTGGCGAGCGAATCTCAAATGGAAAAATTCCTCACGGAGGACGATCCCGCAGCCGGCTGGCGCGGAGCGGGAATCCCGCCGACCGGGGCTGGGGGGAGCGATCAATTGACACAGCTTCACCCATTTGATAGCTTTACGTTTACATGCACAGCGCCCAACTTAGCAGCAGTGCATGGGTAGCAATAGCTGGGCCGGTCCTGTCTGCCGATTCTCCGCCCCGGGGAATGGACCGACATCCACCCTATTCAGCAGGAGGCCAACATGGAAGTTGACGACCTGAAAAAGATTCTGGCCGGTTTCTGCATTGCCGGTCTGATCGCCGGGTCCACTTTCACCCTGAGCGCCTGTGCCACCGGCAAAAGCGCCTGAAGCGGCGATAAGGCCGGGGCCGGGAGCTCCGCAAGCGGGTGAAGTGGCAGCAGCGGTGCCGGGAGCACCGATGATGGCAAGAAAAAGTCCGGAAAGAGCGGCTGAGCCTGATCCAATCTCACGCAGTTTGCGTGAACCTTTTGAGACAGCCGAACAATGAACCTTTAAAAACCAAACCAAGCGAACCACCTTGCGATCGACACCTGTCGATACACTCGACACCATATTCACCATATGCCGGCGCACCCTTGGCAGAAACACCTGGGGCAGGGTGCGGACGGCATTGGACGCCGATCTGTCCGGGGAGTCCTTCCCCGCTGCAATAGAAACCCTGATGACATCCTTGGGCCTGCCCGGTTACCTGGCCGACCTGGCGCGCCTGGAGTGGGTGTACTACCGCACAAAGACGGATGCGAATAGCCCCGCACCCCCGGTTGATCAGTTAGCGGTAAACCCATCCTTGACGCTGCAGGCGCTAAAGTGGAAGAACCTGGCCTGTTTCTTTGACGACCCGGCCGGCGGGGACCCACCTATCAAAGCCCCTACCCATGTCATGACCTGGCGCCACCCCCAGTCCGGACAGCTTTTGTGCCGGGAAGCTACAGAAAGCGACCTTTTAGCCCTGAAAATTGCCGTGGAACAGATTGAACCCCGGGAAGCGGCCCGGCAGGGGCAGGTGACGCCGGGGAACATCCAGGCGGTCATCGATCAGGCGGTTGCCCAGGGTATTCTACTGTTGCCTGATTCTCGTATCCGCCGGGATGTACAGCCACATTCCGCAAATCAGCCTGAGCTACAGCCGTTTGAGGCGGCCGATATCTTCACCTTGCAATGGCATGTAACCCAGAAATGTGACCTGCATTGTAAACACTGCTATGATCGCAGCGACCGCGCTGCCCTGCCCCTGGAGCAGGCACGGGAAGTGCTGGATGATTTTTACGCTTTCTGCCGGCGGATGCATGTCCGCGGCCAGGTCACCTTTTCCGGCGGCAACCCGTTGCTCTATCCGCATCTGGAAGAGCTTTACCGGATGGCCGATCGGTTGGGGTTCGGGATCGCCATCCTGGGAAATCCCACGCCCATCGAGCAATTGCGCAGGCTGGTGGAGATTGCCCCCCCGCTCTTTTTCCAGATCAGCCTGGAAGGCCTGGAGGACCACAACGATTACATCCGCGGCGCCGGCCATTTTAGGCGCTCCCTGGCCTTTCTGGATGACCTGCGGGATCTGGGCATCTATTCCATGGTGATGCTGACCCTGACCCGGGACAACCTGGACCAGGTGCTGCCTTTGGCCGACCTGCTCAAAGGGCGGACGGACGCCTTCAATTTCAATCGGCTGGCGGCCGTGGGTGAGGGGGCCGGCCTGTTGATGCCGAACAGAGAAGATTTCAAGACGTTCCTGCACGATTACCAAAAGGCGGCCACCTCCAATCCGATTCTGGGTCTCAAGGACAACCTTTTCAACCTGATCAACCAGGGGAACGGTGAGACCCTATTCGGCGGCTGCACCGGTTTTGGCTGCGGTGCCGCTTTCAATTTTCTGTCCCTATTGCCCGATGGGGAAGTGCACGCCTGCCGCAAGTTTCCTTCCCTGATCGGTAATATCCAGGCAAACAACCTCTACGACATCTATCACAGCCAGGCAGCTGCCGATTACCGGGCCGGCAGCACGGCTTGCGCAGGCTGTGCAAAGAACCTGGTTTGCCGGGGGTGTTTGGCCGTGGCTTACAGCCTTGGACTGGACATTTTCACGGAAAAAGACCCCTTTTGCGATCGCATCCTATCTTCCCCGGATAGTTAAGTGGTTATTCAATTCAATTGTCCGTTCCGTCCCTCACCGGCCAAAAATGGTTTTTTTATTGACGTCATACGCTAACTGCCTATATTATATACCGATCCTCGAATTTTAACGCAGGATCGACTCATGAACAGGCGTTCTGTCATTATGACCGTGGCGGTCGTTGTAGCCGTCCACGCGGTGGCCATCACGCTCTACCTGGCCCATACCAACCAGCTGGATGCGGTCTTGACCGCTCTGACACCGGTCCGTATGGACGACCGGACGACAAATAACGCCTACACCCCCCCCACCCCCATCAAGATCAATAAATTTACACCTTCCATCGTTGCGCCACGGGTGCCGACCGGCGATAAGGTTGAGATCTTTTCCTGGGTAGACGAATCCGGCATGCGCCGCTTTTCAAAATCACGCAACGACTTTGACGTGAGCAGCCTGTCGGTGCTTCAAGGTGAACCGGTATACATTGGGCCGGATGAAGGACCGCCCTCGCACGAAGGGGCCAAAGGCCGCACCGTCGAGACAAAAGTGTTCATCGAAAACGATCGGGTGTTCGTCCCGGTTAAGGTTTGCTACCATGGGACGGAGACCGCCATTCTCATGACCTTCGATACCGGTGCGACCCGCACCTCCTTGCAGACGGAGATCGCCCAGTCCCTGAAGATCGACGACAGCGTGGCTTCGCGCTCCCGGGTGGCGGACGGCAGCTACGTGGAGACTTCGGAAGCAACCCTGGATTATATCCAGGTCGGGCCCTTCCGAATGAAAAACCACGCTGTCGCCATCATCCCGCACCACGGCGACGAAGAGATGAGCAAAGGCCTTTTAGGTATGAATTTTCTCAAGCACGTGGAGTACAAGATTGATTTCGAAAAGCGCCTGATCCGTTGGCGCCTCTAATTCCTCTGCAGTTATTTATTCAGCATTTGAAACCTGGTCCCCAGTAGCAGGTCAGGGGCCTCTGCGCGATGCATGTCTTTGTAATTGTGTTTTGATGGTGAGGCTCCTTTTAGGGGCGCATCAAAGCCTGGCCATATGGCCAGGATATTTACTTTCAATCAGGAGATGTATTTCAGATGGCGTACCAGGCAATCAATTTTAACGAAAAGCTAGACAAATTCAATGAACACTGGTCCCCCCGGGTCATTGCTGAGATGAACGACTACCAATTCAAGCTGGTGAAGATCCAGGGTGAATTCGTGTGGCACGATCATCCGGATACTGATGAGACCTTTATTGTGCTCGAGGGCGAGATGCAGATTGTTTTCCGGGAGGGGCAGGTCGATTTAGCGGCCGGCGAGATGTTTGTCGTACCCAAAGGGGTCACCCACAAACCGCTGGCCGAAGAAGAGTGCCGCATTCTCGTGATAGAGCCCCGTGGGGTCGTCAACACCGGTGATGCCGGCGGAGACCTGTCCGCGGAAAATGACATCTGGATCTAGAATCAAATTAAATTAAGGGTGGGGAGATCTGCCAATAAATGCTCGTCATCCCGGCCCCGCATCAATTGCGGGATAAACTGCAGCCGGGATCCAGCCAAATTGGAGGAAACGTTCCTGGATGCCGGATCAAGCCCGGCATGACGATGAATGCTTCCCGATTGCGCATTTTAATAAGACTCTTTTTGTATATGTCCTAAACAACATTGGTTTCAACCGGATCCCCATTTCTGGATCTTACATCTGCAAACGTGTGCCGGTAAAGGGCAAAATAGGTAACCGGCACCACCAGCAGGGTAAAGACCGTTGAGGCCAGCAGGCCGAAGATCAGCGCCCAGGCCAGCCCGGAGAAAACCGGGTCAAAGGTGATGGGAAAAGCGCCGATGGCGGTGGTGGCTGCGGTCAGGAGGATCGGTCGCATACGAATGGCCCCGCTGCGCAAAATGGCCTCCCTGAAATCCAATCCTTCTGTCACCGCGTCCTGGATAAATTCGATCAGGACCAGCGAGTTGCGGATGACGATGCCGCCCAGGGCGATCATACCGATCATGCTGGTGGCCGTGAAAAAGACCGGGTTGGCAAACCCGCCCACGCTCTCGGAGGTGAGCAGGTTGAGTAGCCAGAAGCCGGGCATGATACCCAGCAGGGTCAACGGGATGGCCATCATGATTAAGAGCGGCATGAAAAATGAGCCGGTGTTGATGGTCAGCAGGATGTAAATGCCCAGCATGGCCGCGGCGAAAGCGATGCCCATATCCCGAAAGACCCGGATGGTGATTTTCCACTCACCCTCTCCGGCCCATTGTACCCGCAGCCCAGCGGGGAGGGGATCATTTTTCAATCTGCCCTGCATATCTAAAATCGCCTCGGCCGGAGCGCGGCCGGCCATTTCAGCGGTAACGAAAACCACCCGCTTCATATTTTTATGGTAGATGGTCTGTTCGGCCGGAATCAGTTCCGGCTTGACCAGTTCCGCCAGGGGGATCATGGCCCCGGTAACGGTTTTGACGGGAATCTGGGCCAGAAAGGAAATCCCGCTGCGTTTGTCGACCGGTAAAATAGCCTTCACCATCAACGGCTGACGTTCCCCGGCCAGATGGACGGTGGCCGGCGTTACCCCGCTGACCGCCATTTGCAGGGTCTGGTTGACGGCCTGGGTAGAGATACCGTGCAAGGCCGCTTTCTCCTTGTCCAGTACAAAGTTGATCCGGGAGCGGGCGCTTTCCACCGAATCGTCGATATCAACTACAAACGGCTCCTGGTGCATGATCTTTTTGATATGTTCCGCACCGGCTGTCAGCCGGCTGTAGCTTTGCTCCATACTGCCGTAGATTTCAGCCACCAAAGAGGACAGCACCGGTGGTCCAGGGGGTGTTTCCACGATTTTCAGGGCCACGTTGTTGGCCGTCGCAATGGCTTCCAGATCGCGTCGCAAGCGCAGCGTCAGGGCGTGACTCTGCTGGGCCCGTTGATCTTTGTCGGCCAGGTTGACGCGGATGTCGGCCAGGTTTCCCGCCCGGCGCAGGAAGTAGTGTCGGACCATGCCGTTAAAATCCATAGGGGAGGCAAAGCCCGTATAGGAGACGAAGTTGGTCACCTCCGGAACGGTTTCCAGGTATGCTTCAAACCGCCGCACCACCGCATCCGTGGCTTCCAGGGGGGTCCCGTCAGGCAGGTCCAGGACGATCTGGAATTCATTCTTGTTGTCAAATGGCAGCAACTTCAGCGGAACCAGACGCAACAGGGCCAGGCTCATGGACACCAACAGCAGGCCCACGACCGCCGCCAGCAGCAGGTAACGCTTCTGGCGCGAATCGAGAAACGGGTTCAACACGTTTCGGTAAACCCGGTGCAACATACTTTTTCTCATCCTGGCGTTCTGCTCTGCGGCCGAGGTCGTGCCTGCCGGTTTGAGTTTCCTTAACAGCAGGTGGCTGAACCAGGGGACGATGGTCAGCGCACAAAAGGTGGAGAAAATCACTGTCAGGGGGACATTGGAGGCCATGGGGGCCATATAGGGGCCCATCATGCCGGTGATGAAAAACAGCGGGGTAAACGATACGATGATAGCAAGCGTAGACATGATGACCGGCGGCAATACTTCACTGACCGCGTAAAGGGTCGCATCCATCGGTTTAAGCAGCCCCATGCGGATATGCCGCTGGATGTTGTCCACGTTGGTGATGGGGTCATCAACCACCAGCCCCAAGGAAAGGATCAGGGCAAAAAGGGTGACCCGGTTGATGGTGTATCCAAAAAGAAAGTTCACGAAAAGAGCCAGAGCGAAGCTGATCGGGACAGCCATTGCCACCACCAGGGCTTCGCGCCAGCCCAGGGCCACCGAAAGCAGAATGACCACTGCCGCAATGGCGAATCCCAGCGCACCGAGCAGCTCGTTCACTTTCTGCTGAGCGGTTTCACCGGTGTTGCGGGTGACCTCTATCTGGACCCCGGCCGGTATGATTTCATTCTGGAGCTCAGCAAGGCGGTCGAGTACCTCGGCAGCCACTTTTACGGCGTTGGTGCCTTTCTTCTTCGAAACAGCCAGGGTGATGGCCGGATAGCGCCTTGGGGATTCCGCCAATGCGTGGTCAGCGCGATAGCGGTCCGAGAAGCCGATGCGCGAGTAGGTCTCCGCTTCCTGCGGGCCGTCTATAACGGCGGCCACATCTTTCAGGTAGACCGGACGCTGGTGCTGCACACCGACCACCAGAGCGGCGACATCATCCGCTGAAGAGAGAAAGGCGTTGCCGGAAACGGTGAACTCCTGGTTGAATTTGGAAAAAACACCCGCGGTGACGGAAGAGTCGGCGCCCTGCAGGGCCCGCCTGATTTCCGGCAGGGAGATACCGAACCCGGACAATTTCTCAGGCAGCAGCTCGACTCGGATTTCACGCTTGCGTCCGCCGAATACCTCCGTGCGGGAAATGTTTTCCACCTGTGATAGGCGGGCCAGCACCTCTTCCCCGATGCGGTGGAGCTGGTAGTCATCATGCCGGTCCGAATAGAGGGTCAGGTTGACAATGGGCACGTCGTCGATTTCCACCGGCTTGATGACCCAGCCCGTAACAATGGGCGGCACCCGGTCCTGGTGCATCATGATCCGGTTGTGCAGCTTCACCAGCGAATTTTCCCGATCTTCACCCACAAAAAAACGGACGGTGACGATGGCCATATCCTGCCGGGACATAGAGTAGACGTATTCCACCCCGTCCACCTGCCAGAGCAGCCGCTCCAACGGGGTGGCGACCAGGTTTTCAACCTCCTCTGGATTGGCGCCGGGAGCATTGACATAGATATCCGCCATGGGCACCACAATCTGGGGCTCTTCTTCCCGCGGGGTAACCAATATAGCAGCGACACCCATGCACAGGGCGGTGATAATCAGAATCAGGGACAACTGGGATGAAAGAAAGGTTTGGACAATGCCGGCTATCACACCACGGGGATTGTTCTGATCGACGGACATGCGTTACCCCTTTGGGAAATGAGTTCTATCTGAATACTGGCCGATGGTTTCGTCCTTAATACAGGCCGACGGTCTCGTCGCCCTTGAGTCCGGAAAGCACTTCAATCTGATTGCCCAACCGGCGGCCGGTTTTAATGTAGCGCCGTGTCCAATACTCGCCTTCTTTCACCGTAACCAGCTCAAGCTGACCGACTTTACGCAGCGCACTAGCCGGAATGACAACGACATTTTCCGTTTGAACCGGGATCCGCAGTTTGCCGAACATGCCGGGGTAGAGGTCATTGATGGGCGGCAGGGCTGCTTTTACCAGGAAGGTCCGGGTCTGCGGATCGGCATAAGGAATGATTTCCTCTACATCCGTCTGGACCTCCTTGCCCAGGGTTGCAATGGTCGCCGGCAGCTGCATGCCCAGGCGGACCCTGGATATCAGCCCCTCGCGCACGTGTGCTTCCAGCCGGTAGGCGCCGGCGGTCTGCAAGACCAGCAGGGGTTTGCCGGGCAGGGCCAGGTCGCCGGGTTCCACCAGGCGTTTCAGCACCTCGCCGGTTTCCGGGGCAACGATGCGGGTATAGCCCATGGCGATTTCCGCTTCCCGGACGACCTCTTCAGCCTGTTTGATGCCCGCCTGGGTGCCGGCGTAGGCCTCTTGGGCCCGGGCCAGGCCCGCTTTGGCCTGACTGTAAAGGGATTGCGCCTTTTCCAATTCCTGCTGGGTGGCGGCCTTGGATTCGAAATAGGTTCGGGTTCGCTTGAAATTTGCTTGCGCCTGATCGTAGGCAGCCTGGGCGGAGATGACGGCCTGGCGGGCCTGTTTGCGGGCGGCCTGGGCTGACTTGAGTCCCTGGCGGGCCTGGTCCAGGCGGGATTGCAGCTGGCGGTTATCCAGGGAGACGAGCACCTGGCCTTTGGTGACGCGGCTACCGGGCCGCACGGCGACTGCCACTACCTGGGCCGTGACCTGTGATTCGATGCGGGATTCCGTGCGGGGCCGGACTGTACCGGAGGCTTCAAACCAACGCCGCACCAATTCGACCTGCGCCCTGGTCGTTTTAGCCGGTGCTTCTTCCAACCCCGCCGGGGGCTCAGTTTTACCCGGCTGTATTTTATCGCCATCGCCGCATCCGGCCAGGGACGGAAAAACCAGTAGACATAATATCAAGGTTGCCATAAGGGCCTTGCCGGTAGATCGCATGGTCACTTCTCCTCGGGGTCGTCCTAACAATTTCGGGGTTAGGGTTGCAACACGGTCAGTCAGGTTGTTAATCGGCCGGCTGCACCGGGTCTTCCCAACAGGCAATCGCCCGGCAGACATCGGCGCGTGATTTTTCCCGGTCGTAATATGCCGTGGCCGTATGCAGGCGCGAACGATTGCGGGCCAGTTCACTGTCCAGGTAGCGGGTGATGCCGGCACTACCGCCTAAATATTGCTGGCGTACCAGTTCAAAAGACTCGTTGGCGCTTTCCACGCTTTTCTCGGCTACGGCCAATCTTTCGCCGGCTTCTTTGAGGCGCAGGTAGGCGGTTTTTACATCGGTTTTTACCGCAAGCAGCGTTTTACGATCTGCGGCCAGGGCTTCATGCAATCCGGCAGTGGCCTCTTTTACCTGCGCATCGGTGGAAAAACCCGAAAACAGAGCCCAGGTCAGCACGACACCGGCTGTCCAATTATCCCGATTGGTGCTGAAACTGCCGTCCGGGTCCGACATCCAATACCGCGATTTGAAATCCACCTTCGGTATATAACCGCTTTTGGCCAGGGACATGGCCTTTTCAGCCTGGTACACTTTCTCGCGTATCTTCCTGATCTCGGGCCGCAGAGAGAGCGCTGTTGTCAAACCTTCGTCATACGTACCCGGAACGTTGAAAAGAATCCCGGTGCCGGCCTTCAATTCCAGAGGGGTGTCCGGGTCAAGACCCATGGCGCCGGCCAAGGCCGTTTTGGCAATTTCCAGGCGGTTTTTACTGCGCACCACTTCTTCCTGGGCCCGGGCCAACCTTACCTCCAGGGACAACAGATCGGATTTAAGGGCTCCCCCGGCCCGGTAGCGGACATTCATGATTACAAGTTGAGCAGAAATGGTATCCAGGGATTCATTGGAGATTTCCACGTAATCGCGGCTGGCGAGAATGTTATACCAGGCCTGAATCACAGCCATTCGAATGCCGGCCGCAATTTCATTGCGGGCTGACTGACGATACTTTTTTTCCGATTCGGCGATCTGGACGCCCAGGCGGTCCCGGTTAGCGTTGTAAAGGTTCAGTTCCGCCATGGCGCCGGTTTCCCAGTTTTCAAACCAGCCCGGCTGGTTGAAATCGGTACCGGGCTGAAACTTGCGCTGATCGATGGTTTTGAACAGATACTGCGACGGGGCGTCGCCCTGCATGTATTCGAGGGAAACACCCACCTGGGGATAAAACACGGACTGGGCTTTTTTGATCGCAGCCGCTGCGCTTTCGATACGATGGGCGGCCATGGCCAGGTCGAGGTTGCCCTCGGTGGCGATGGCAATGGCCGCTTCCAGGGAAATGGGGCTCTGCAGCGTCCGGTCGGAAACGGCGACGTCGGTCCGGGGCGGTTCGCCGGCGGCGGCCGGGCACACCGACGCCAGGACCGTCAACGCACAAATACAGAGCCACGCAAAGTTGGTGGCAAAGCGATAGACTCGCACAGTGAACCCCCCATTGATTCAGTTTTTACAAACCTGGTCCTCAGGGCCAGGTCAGAGATAATTGGCTATGCTGGGGTAACCGCTTCCAGGCGTTTAGGCTATAGGCTGTAGACTAATAGGTAGTTCCTCCCCATTATTGGACCTCATGGACGGGCTTTTAGCTATCAGCCATTCGCTTTTAGCTGAAATTCAAAAACGGATCGCTAATCGCTAAACGCTAACTGCTAAAAGCTGTATCTCAAGGTTTTCCTGTAGCCTAAATGCCTATAGACTATCAGCCTGAATCCGGCCACGCCAGAACAGTGCGATTTGGTACAACACCCCTTCCAGGGGTTATCCAAAAGCCTATTCCTATAGGCCAGGATTCTTTACTTTTGGCTGTTTGATTTGGATAGATTGACGCACTTTCAAACGGCCCGACAATACGACAAAATGAACAAATTATCAACCGCTGGGGGGCTAACCAGCCAGGTCCCGGACTGCTATATCCTGTAGGGTTTCATCGCGGTAGATCCTGATGACGGTGTCGTCCGTATGCAGCGTTTCAGGAATGATCACGGGAGCTGCCACCGCGATTGCCCGGGCACACCAGGCTGCCAGACCCCGGTGCAGGGGCAGGGCGGATACGAAAAAGGGAGCGAGAAACGGTGCGGCTGCCGCCGCGGCCTGCGGTCGGGCACCGGCCAGCCGCCGCATTCCCCAGAGAACCCCGCACTGGAGCGCTTCATGTTCCAGGAAATTGCCGTTGGGGTTCAGGTAGGAAACCAGGATGTTCGCATACTCTTTTGTCAGGCGGGGGTTGCGAGCCATGGCTTCGCCCATGGCCTCGGGCGATCCCCAGCCGATCCCGCCCGATTCATCATTGAGGGTCCACATCAACCGCCGCATCATGACCCGGGCATCTTCGAGCCGCGTGTCGGCCATTTTCGAAATGACGGCGCCGGCCGCTGTGACTGCACGCCAGCGCAGGTGTTCATCCCCGCTGCAGAAAAACGCGAAAAGGGGGTTGATCACCCGGCGCAGATTCATCTGGTACAACCGGTCAAGGGCAGTTGCCAGCTCTTCTTGGACAAGCAGGTCGCACACAACTTTTTTAAGCGCACGATGATGCATTGTGTTCAGGTGGAAGGTAGCAGGTTGAAGATTGAAGGGGGCGTCGAGGTCAATTGGTCCGTATTTTCCTTCAGCCTTCGGTCTTCAACCTTGAAACCTTAAAAGGTTATCAACTCATAGCCCTGGTTGCGGTAGGTCGCCATGGCCGGATGCCCGGACATGTCGTCCAGCAAGGTCAATTCCTGCGCCCGGCAGGCGTCTACCACGCCGGTCTTGGTCGCGCAGGCCAGGCACACGCCCGCTACCAGATTTTTTGCTTTCACGTCCATCCACAAACGATGCTGCGGGTTGCCGGGCTCATCCAGCTGGGGGACCAATTGCGTGGCCGCCCCTTCTATGACGATGCAGACCGCATAACCGTTTTCCGCGAGGTTGAGTCCATTGAGCAGGACATGGATAAAACACATTGGGTCGCCGTTAAACACGAACAAGGCGGCCTTTTTAATTTGCGCTGTCATGTTTATTCCTCCCAGGTAATACAGTCTTCCGGGCAGTATTTGATGGCCTCGTTCACTGCCTCCTCTGGATATTCTTCTAGGTCGGCCACGACGATATGCCCGAAGTCGTTTTCCGAAAACACTTCCGGGCAGACCTCAATGCAGCCGCCGCAAAGGGTACAGGCGGCCATGTCGACAACCGGTTTTTTCATTGTGCGCTCCAATTAGAAAAGGCATGGTGTCCAACGGTCGCCGCACCATGCCTTTTTACGCTTACAGGGTTGCAGTTAAGCTGCCATGACAGCCTGGCCGATTTCCCGGCCAAAATCGACACACTGCGCCAGGGCATCTTCTCCGGGAACATACTGAACCCGGAGACCGGCCACCGGCTGCTCGAACTTCATTTCTTCCAATTCGCGGCTAATGTATTTGACCGCTTCGCCACTCCAACCGTAAGACCCAAAAGCGCCCCCGATTTTGTTCTGGGGTTTGAGGCCTTTCATGTACGTGAGCATATCGGCGACACTCGGAAAGAGCTGGTTGTTCAGGGTCGGTGAACCAACCACAATCGCCTTGGCATCGAGGACCTCGGTCATGATATCACTACGGTCGGATTTACGAACATTGAACGGTCGCGCTTCCACGCCGGCCTCATACAGCCCGGCCACCACGGCATTGGCCATTTTTTCGGTGCTGTGCCACATGGTGTCATAAATCACGACGGCTTTCTTCTTCGGTTCCGCCTTGCACCAGCGCGCGTAGGCGTCGATAATCCGTCCCGGGTCCTCCCGCCAGATGATCCCGTGATCGGGGCAGATCATGTCAATCTCCAGCCCCGATGCAACGACCTTGTCGATCAGCTTGATGGTCTTTTTCGAATAGAGCATCAGGATATTGGCGAAATATTTTTTGGCGTGCAGCATGATCGCATCCTGGCTTTCATCGTCAAAGACTTCATTGCCGGCATAGTGCTGCCCGAAGGCGTCACTGGAAAAGAGGATCTTATCCTCGTTGAGGTAGGTAAACATGCTGTCCGGCCAGTGCAGCATCCGGGTTTCCATGAAAGTCAGGGTGCGCTTGCCGATATTGAGCGTCTCCCCGTTTTCAACGGCATGATAATTCCAATGGTGGGGAAAATGGCGCTGCAGGTTCTTCAAGCCCATTTTCGAGCAGTAGAGCGGTGTGTCCTCACCCGCGCGATGCATCACATGCGGCAGTGCACCGGAGTGGTCCATTTCCGTGTGGTTGCTGATGACAATGTCAATTTCTTTGGGGTCGATAACATTGGCAATGTTGTTCAGCAGTTCTTTGGAAAAGCCATCCTTGACCGTATCGAGCAAGACATTCTTTTCATCCAGGATTAAAAAAGCGTTGTAGGTGGTGCCCAAGTGCGTTGAATAGCCGTGGAAATCACGGATATTCCAGTCGTTTACACCAACGCTGTAAATATTGTCGGCAATTTTGATCGGTTCCATATAGTCCTCGGGGTCTTACGCTTGGTTTTTCCCACCGGACCGATGAATACCGGTCCGGCCGGCTGTATCCGGCGGCAAACATTGCCGACCGGGGATACGGTTTTACTCTTCTTTTTCAAAATCTTCTTTGGCTGCGCCGCAGACCGGACACTCCCAGTCTTCGGGCACATCTTCCCACTTGGTGCCGGGTGCTACGCCGTTGTCAGGGTCGCCTTGAGCCGGATCGTAGACATAACCGCAAAGTGTGCATACATACTTATCCATGGGTTCCTCCTCTAATGGTATTGGGTTTACTACTAAGACGCATTGAAAAATATGGGGTTAAGATACCTGCTTTAAAATAAATTTCAAGTCTGCCTGGGTTGCTATTTGACGGCATCCGGTCCGGCCAGGGGCCGGAACATTTTTTTCCCGGCCCCGCAAACCGGGCATTTCCAGTCATCCGGCAGGTCCGCAAAAGCGGTTCCTTTGGGAATCTTGCCTTTCCGGTCGCCTTTGTCCGGGTTATACATATAACCACAGTTGATGGTCTGGCACTGATAGATATCCTCGGGGTTGGCCATCTGTAAAGCTCTCCTTTCGTACCGCACCAATTTTATCGGTGTTTTTCATTTGAACAAGGCTGCTGCGCTCTCTTCGATTTTCTCAAGGTGCCCCGCGAGATTTTTTAAATCCCGGGGACCGTCCACCTTCCGAAACGTCAGGTCACCGCTGTAACTGGCACCGGCTGCATCGAAAAAGTAACGGGTGATCAGCCGGATCGCATCAAACAATTGTTTGCCGCTGGTGGCCCCCACTGAAAGCAAAAACCCTTTACGGGTCTTTGCTTTGGGGTCATCCAGCTTCAAGGCGTACTTGCGCGACCAAAGGGTCTGGGTACGGTCGATCAGGGCTTTGAGCTGGGCGCTGGGGCCATAAAAAAAGACCGGGGTAGCCGCCACGATGATGTCGGCGTTTTGCAGCAGATCATACATCTCAGTGAACATGTCATCCGTTTGAATGACGCATTGACCGGTTTTCATGCAGCTGTTGCAGCCGATACAGGGAATGATATTTTTTTCGGCCACCGGAACCTTGACGATATCGGCGCCACGGTTAAACCCGTGCTCCAGGAACCTGTCCAGCAGATAGGTGGTATTGCCGTTTTTTCGGGGGCTACCCTGCAGTCCGACGACGAGCATGATGTTATCCTCTAATGTGGCATTGCGCGCAAGTGACCGGCCCTGACTTGCCGCGGGTTTTTTTCATGGTTTTGTGGCACTTGACGCAGCTTTTGTTCATAACCTGCTTTTTTTTAAGATCTCCGGCCATTTTGAGCCGCTCGATAGCGCCCTTTTCCTGGGGAAACAGGTCGTGGCATTTTTTGCAGTCACCCAGCACTTCCTGGTGGGTGCGGTGCGGGAACGGCACCTTGCCCCGCTTGCCGCCATGGAGTTCCATGTCTTCAGCGCCGTTTTCAGCTGAACCGACAGCGGCTGCCGTGATTAGAAGCCCGAACAGGGCCGCCGCGAGTGCAATGTGTTTGATCATGAAGGTGTGTCTCCGTTCAAAGATTGCCTGCGTATACTCAATAATCCATTTCGCTGTAAACCGATAGTAAATTTTCGCGGTAATTTACTGATAACCGGCGCAGCTGCCGGCAACCGAGCCCCCGGGAATAATATCAATCCAACTGGTTTTCCTTGCGGCTGTCCGTTTCCAGGGTCAATCCAGGCGCTTGGTTTGTCCCCACCTGTCTGCGGCCGTATGATACAAATGGGTAGTTTTTTACTTGTCATGATCGGAACGTTACCGGCGGGGCCACCTTACGATACCAGGCAATGTCGATCCACGAACCGGATGACAAACCGGCAGGTTTACCACATCCCTTCAGATGGCGGCATTAGGTGCCGAACTGCTTATCGGTCCGCACTTGACCAAGGCCTCGGGCCAGCCACCGGTTGGGTCGGTGTGATGCCGGTCGGGCGTGCAAGGGTCGCGTGCACCGGCCAATCAGGTGCCGGCTTCCAGGGTGCACTCGGCAAAATCGATCTGGGCGCCGCATTTCGCACATTTCTTCGGTTTGTCAAATTCGTCCGAAAAGATTTCCATCGATTCGTTACACTCATTGCATTTGCAGATGAAGGATTGCAGATTCTTGAAATTTTCGAATCCAGGGCAGTGTTGGGGAGTAGACATGATGTTCTCCTTATTAATGCTGGTAAGTTCTGTTTACAATCTCCCTTTTTTCCAGGGGGGGCTGCGCTTTTAGCGGAGCGCTGCCAAGGGGCAAAACGATATGGCCGAACCAAAGGCTGCAGCCCAGCGGCCCGGTGTCGCTTACGCCAGTTTGTTCGCTATTTCCTTGCCGTAATCCTGGGCCATGGTAATGCCGCCCCCGATGTAGGTAGACTTGAGCCGCAACGGAGCGCCGACCATATCCATTTTATAGATGTGCTTCATGGTGTCGAAAATCCGATCCGGGGCCTCGCCGCTCCAGCCGAACGATCCAAACGAACCGCCCGGCTTGCCCTCAAGATCCGCCTTTTCCGCCAAGAACAAGAGGGTCTTCATCGGCTGGATCATGTCACCATGATAGGTGGGCGAACCCAACACCAGAGCGTCGTACCCGGCAAAATCATTTTCCGAGCTGATATCCTTGACGCTTTTGACCACGGCCTCGTTGCCGGTGAAACGGACGCCTTCGGCGATGATGTTGGCCATCTTTTCGGTTTCACCGGAGCGGGTGGTAAAGACGATCAGTACTTTTGCCATGGTGTTCTCCGTCATTTAATTCTAGGGTCAGTCCCACCGGGTACACAATCGGGGGTGTAGCAAGAGTTGTCCACGAATTCACACTTTTCCTTGCAGGATGGGCATGTATCCGGAGGCGCGTCTTTTTCAAAGGTATAACCGCAATTCTGGCATTTCCAACTGGACATAATATCCTCCTTTTGATCCCGGGATTCAGCGCCGCGCCGCAGAAAGGTTCCGCATCGTGCGGCACCGAATTCCCTGGATAGGTCCGCTATTGATTACGTTTATCAGGCCTTCCACAACCCGTGCAGGTTGCAGAACTCGCGGGCGGTAACCGCAGAAGCGCTTACCGTGAATACTGCCTCCGGAACCGCACCGGGTTCCAGGTATTTACGATAGGTGGCCCCATCGGCAATCAGTTCGATCCATTCGATGTAGTGTTTTTCCTCCATGGGATGGGCGACTTCACCGACACTAACCTTGTATCCGCCGTCCACCGCCTCGATCACCGGCACATGTTTTTCTTTGGCTGCGTCGACGGTATTCTCGGTGAGAAGCTTCATCGCTTCTCCGCAACAGACCAGTTCGCCGCCGCCGCCATGCAGGACTTCCACGATATTGCCGCAAGCGTCGCATTTATAAACCTGATATCTTTCAGCCATGACTACCTCCTGATGAGTTGGGTGAAACACTTCGTTGTTGTTGGCTACCAGTTTTCGCCCAGCAGTTCGAAATGGGCCTGGGGGTGGGCGCAGGCCGGGCACATTTCCGGCGCGGCCATGCTTTCGTGCAGGTAGCCGCAGTTGCGACAGCGCCAGATAACGCTCTGCTCTCTTTTGAATACCCGGTCGGCCTCGATATTGCCGGCCAGTTCCACGTAGCGCTTTTCGTGCTGTTTCTCGGCTACGGAGACCATCTCCCAAACAATTGCGGCGGCTTCAAAACCCTCTTCCCGGGCCACTTTGGCAAAGCCGGGATACAACTCCGTCCATTCAAAACGTTCGCCGGCCGCGGCCGCATTCAGGTTTTCAAAGGTGGTGCCGACGACCCCGGCCGGAAACGCGGCGGCTATTTCCACTTCGTCGCCTTCGAGCAGCTTAAAAAAGCGTTTGGCGTGTTCCTTCTCCTGGTCGGCTGTTTCGGCAAAGATGTCGGCAATCTGGACGTAGCCGTCCTTCTTGGCCTGGCTGGCAAAATAGGTGTAGCGGTTGCGGGCCTGCGATTCCCCGGCAAAAGATCCCAATAAATTCTTTTCAGTTTGACTTCCTTTTAGGCTTGGCATTCAATTTTCTCCCTGTGTTATAATGTTGGTGTATGAAATAGGGCGGTGCGGCGTACTTCAACAACGGTCCCGCCACCATCCTTTGTTGATATGTTTCTGTTTTTCCTCTTCGGCCAACTGCAGGATCTTATACGCGGAGTCGCGCATAACGCCGTATAGAATTCCACAACCGGCATCCTCGCTTTGGGCGTCACCCTGATCTGCCAGTAAAAGCATTTGTTCTGCCAGCATAATCGTCTTCATGATGTTTTCATCGCAGGGCTTCAAGGGATGTTCTCCTTCCGGTCCGACATGTCGCAGGGCACATCGACCGTATAGAAAAAATCGTTAAAGGTTTGAACTACCCGCATCGTCCGGCGGTTCCGGTTAACGTTTTTTTTGACGTTTGGCCCGGGACCCCGCATTCAAGAGCGAACAGGTCCTGGCGGTCAGGTATCCCGTGGCTTTACGGTTCCCGGGTACGGCGGACACACAACCACAATTTTCGGGCAGATATATTTCAATATGTATGCCAACAATCTTGGACGATATAAATCTTTATAATTACGAGTGGTTATGATTTCGGTGGCCAGTATGGACTATAGGCGGCCGCAATCCGGTCCGAAAAGCGGGAATCAGCGATACAAATGGGGTTGTATGTGGTCTGGTTGCGAAAGGGGGTGGCTTATTAACTGTCTGAATAATTTGATGAAAGTAGCGTAAACACGCGTCGCGGCAAATCGTGGTACACAATCGTATCATGAGACACATGCATGCAAGACAGCCGCAGGCCTCCGCAATTGCAAATAAGAACCCGGTTTCTTTGCCGGAAACCGGGTTCTGGTGAGTGGGGTAGCGGCAGCACGGCGCCGCCTGGTCAAATGCACCGGTATTAAACAGCCTCCTTTTCCCAGAAAGGGGACAATTCCCTCAGGCGCGCTATGACCGGAGGCATTTTTTCCACGATGTAATCGATTTCCTCCTCCGTATTAAACGTGCTCAGGCTGAACCGGATGGAACCGTGGGCCGCGGTAAAGGGCACGCCCATGGCCCGCAGCACATGGGATGGCTCCAGCGAGCCGGAGGTGCACGCGCTGCCGGAAGAGGCGCAGATCCCCAATTGGTCCATCATCAGTAAGATGGCCTCGCCTTCTATGTATTCAAAACTGATACTGGTGGTATTGGGCAGGCGGCTTTTGGCCGTTCCATTCACCATGGAGCGGGGCACACTTTCCAACAGTCCCTTCTCCAGGCGATCGCGCAGGGCGGCCAATTTGGTAATACTTCCGTCTGCCAGGTGCTCGCCGGCCAGATCGGCTGCAGCGCCCAGCCCAACGATTGAGGCTACATTTTCCGTACCCCCCCGGCGGCCGCCTTCCTGGTGCCCGCCGACCATGAAAGGTGAAAAACGGGTGCCCTTACGTATGTAAAGGACCCCCACGCCCTTGGGCGCATGCAGTTTGTGGCCGGACAGCGAGAGCATATCAAACGGATCGGCCTGCACATCAATGGTCAATTTGCCGGGTACCTGCACACTGTCCGAATGAAAGACGATACCCCGTTTGCGCATTTCGGCGGAAATCTCCTCGACCGGGAAAACGACGCCGGTTTCGTTGTTGGCCCACATAATGCTGACGACGGCTGTGCCGTCCGTCAGGTTGTCATATAGATAGTCCAGATCCAGCTCCCCAGCAGCGTTTACTGGAACGTAGGTTGTCCGGTACCCCTGGGCGGACAATTGCTCGTACAGGTTCTTGATGGCCGGGTGTTCAACCCGCGAGGTGACGATGTGACGTTTGTCGGGATTGGCTGCCAGGGCGGCCCTTATCGCGGTGCTGTCACTTTCCGTGCCGCAACTGGTAAACACGATTTCGCTGGCCGAAGCATTGATCAGGCTGGCAACTTTTGCCCGGGCCTCCTCGACGGCACCGCCGACCTGGCCGCCGAAGGTGTGCATACTCGAGGGGTTGCCGTACAATTCCGTGAAATAGGGTGTCATGGCCTCGATGACCTGCGGCGCAACCATGGTAGTGGCATTGTTATCGACGTAGATCGTGTTCATTATTGCACCTCTTCGACTTCAAGTTCGGGGGCCACGAGTTCCTGAATTTTGGCCTGGACGTAATCCTTGAGCGTCACCTGGGAAGCAGCGCAAGTGGAACAACGTCCGTGAAGCTTAACGAGGATGCGATTGCCGTCCAGGTCTACCAGCTCGATGTCCCCGCCGTCTTTTTTCAATACCGGTTTGATTTCGCGCTCGAGGGTCTCTTCCACCAGACGGATCTTCTGGATATTGGTCAGGACCCGCGGTTTGGGCGCTTCCGAGACGGCGGTGCCGTGCACCTCGGCGATAATGGCCTCGATCTTATCGTGGCAATTGCCGCAACCGCCGCCGGCTTTCACGTAATCGGTAACATCTTCTACGTTTTGCAGGCCGTTCTCAGTGACCGCGCGCTTGATGTCCAGGTTGGTGATGCCGAAACATTCGCAGACGATTTCACCCTCGATCTTTTTGTCCGGCTCGCCGCGGTAATAGGAGATGGCTTTTTCAAGTGCATCGCGGCCCAGCACCGAGCAATGCATCTTCTGCTTGGGCAGACCACCCAGATACTGGGCAATATCATCGTTGGTCACCTGCATCGCCTCATCCAGCGAGAGGCCCTTGATGATTTCCGTCAGAGCTGAAGAGGAAGCAATGGCGCTGGCACAGCCGAATGTCTGGAATTTTGCGTCGCTGATTTTATCGTTTTCATCCAGTTTGAAAGTCAGCTTGAGTGCATCGCCGCACGCCATGGAACCGACTTCACCGATACCGTCCGGGTCTGCGACCACACCCACGTTGCGAGGGTTTAAAAAATGTTCTTTAACCTTGTCTGTATAGTCCCACATGGTTCCTCCTAAGGTCTGCATTTGACCGGGAAAATGGATGTCGTTTTTGGCCAACTGAATATATACCACAACGTAGTAATGTCAAGGCAGACGCGCAACAGTTCCAGCGGTTTGCGCACTGTCCCGCAGTTCGGTCGCGGCCGGCACACATGCCCGCTGTCGGGCACTTTCATGCGGGGGGGCCGACCGGCTTTTAATGAGGTCGATCGTCGGTAATATCTGCGGCGGAATCATCCGATGTATCCGGGTTGCCCACACCCGGCTGGTAATGTCATCGGGAAAGTCGGGATGAGGTGGCCATAAGCCTGTTTGGATCAGTCAGCGTACGATGCCTGCTTGAGACAGTTGTGTCTCATTGGCTGATTCACTTCCAGGGGTGAGGCAGTATCGGTTTACCCGTTACCGGCGGGGAAACCGTTTCAAACCTGCTTTGTGAAAGCTGCCGGTCTATTTTTTCAATGCGGCGAGCTTCTGGCTCAGGGCTTTAATGTGCCCCATTTCCTCTTTTATGACGGCATCCATTCTGCCTTTGCCGAGCGATTCCGGAACGAGATCTTTCATACCCAGGTAGAAGATGATGGAGTCTTTTTCAGCCGTGACGGCACTTTTGAAAATACCTTCCACAGTTGACGTATCAATCTCTTTTTTGAAGAATACCCGTGTATCGGCCAGGGCCCTGAGATAGTGGGCCGCCTCGTTGTTGGGATCGAAGACGGTAGATGCTTTTTCGGCCGCACTCAGTTCCTTACGAAGATCGATGAAGGTTTTTTCGTGTTGGTCCTCCATGGCGGCAAATTCCAGGAGAAATACCTTGATGTCTGGATCTGTGACCGAGTCGGCGGCATCCCGGTAAAAGGCGGCGCCGTTGCGTTCCAGTTGGACGGCAATTTCAAAAATGTCGTCCGCGTTAAAGTCATAACTCATTGATCGGTTTCCTTTCCTTGATTAATTTCAACAGTGGCTTGCAGGTACGCCGCGGCCACGGATGCAGGTATCATGGCATCAGCCGCCGTGCGGTTACAAGTCCAACAATGGAAGATCTAAGTACCCGTTACCACGTGGTTTATTTAGAAAGCCCTATTCTTTCAACTTGCATTCATCATCCCACTCGGGGCAGGTGTCGGCCATTTTGGTCTCATACTGCAGCATACATTCGCCGCATTCGAGTTCGACATTGTCCACATCCGGATACTTGGCCTGGATTTCCTCGGCTGACAGGTGCGTGAGGTAGCTGCATCCGCACTGGGGGCAGGCTGATTTGATCTGGTAGCGTTTTTTTCCCATTGTATTGCACCTCCTGTTTATGATGATGGTCTTGCAGGATTATTCCGGCACCGAGGACAAACACCGCGGTGGCCTTCCAACTGTTCCGGTTTTTCATACAGCAAGGCTTGTGCCAAAAAGTCAAAGGGCATGGCATGTAATTTGAAGCCAGCTATAACAGCAACAGCGCCTTCATCGGGCTGCTCAATCTTGCCAAACACAGGTTTCTGCCTACTATTTATAGAAAGAATGCAATCACGGGGGATAAATGAGCGACAACAACCGGATATTGAGATGTAACCACTGCGGAACGCGCAACCGGGTGCCTCGGGACAGGTTGGCGGACAAACCGATCTGTGCCAAATGCAAGACGCCTCTGCCTTCTGCGACGACCCTGCCGGTAATGGTCACCGATGCAAACTTTGAACAGGAGGTCATGACGTTTCCCGGGCCGGTCATGCTGGACTGCTGGGCGCCATGGTGCCAACCCTGCAAGGTGACGGCGCCGATCTTCAATCAATTGGCCGGGCAATATGCCGGCGTGGTCAAGATAGCCAAGTTGAACGTTGACCAGAACCCGATGGTCGCGGCCCGCTTCAATGTTCTGAGCATACCGACCCTGCTGCTGTTCAACGGCGGCCGTCTGGTCAACACCCTGCCGGGAACACTGACCAAACCTGATATAGTAAGGCATTTGAATTATCTGGCGGGAGGAACACAATCATGAACGTACTCATTACGGGCGCATCCGGTTTGGTGGGCAGTCACCTGAGTCGCCTCCTTCTGCATAAAGGGTGGGCGGTCACCGGTCTGGGCACCTCCCGGCAGCCGCGGCAGTTGCCGGAGGGGAACTATACCTGGATCAGCGCGGACACGACCCGCCCCGGGGACTGGCAAAAAGCGGTGCCCACGGCCGACGTCATCATTAACCTTGCCGGCCGGACCATCTTTAAACGCTGGAGCAAAGCCTACAAGCAACAGATGTTGGACAGCCGAATACTCACGACCCGCAACCTGGTGGCGGCTTTGCCCCCCAACAGCAACGCCACCTTCCTCAGCACATCAGCGGTCGGCTTTTACGGCAGCCGCGGCGAAGAGATCCTCACCGAAGCGTCGGCATCCGGGGCGGATTTTCTGGCAGACCTGGCCATAGACTGGGAAAAGGAGGCCATAGCTGCCGAGGAAAAAGGTGCCCGGGTGGCCCTGATGCGATTTGGGATCGTCCTGGCGGCCGGCGGTGGGGCGCTGGGTAAAATGGTGCCGGCCTTCCGCATGTTTGCCGGCGGACCGGTCGGTGACGGGCGCCATTGGTTCCCCTGGATCCACATGGCCGACCTGCTCGGCGCCATGGAATGGCTCATCGACCGCGAAGATCTCGACGGACCTTTCAATTTCGTCGCTCCCAATCCCCAGCGCAATGTTGAGTTTGCCAAGACGCTGGGAAAGGTTCTGGGGCGGCCGGCGGTCCTGCCGGCGCCGGCCTTCATGCTGCGGCTGCTTATGGGCGAGGTAGGCGGTGTTCTGCTGAGCAGCCAGCGAGCCGTGCCGGACAGACTCCTGCAGGCCGGGTTTCAATTTCAGTATCCGGAAGCAGCGCCGGCCCTGGCCGATTTATACCCATAATAACCGAGCCTGTGGAAAGGTAAAGGTGTACCTATGACGGCCCCATCCCCTTCCATCCCCGGCAACTTGCTAACGACCGCCATGGCGGTGATGCCGCACCAGGATCCCGGTCAGGCCCTCGACGCGGCCCTCTCGCTGGATATTCCCTTTTGGCCGCAACTGCCCAACTTGAGCTACTACGAAGACATGTATGTCCAGGCCTCGGAAAATTTTCCGGGGATCGTGCTGGATATAGACCAGCGCAAGCTCTCTTTTTCCATGGACCGTTTCATGGAGGAGTTTGAATCAGCTGCCGCAAACGAGGATCAGGACGATTTTTACGACATCAGCCCCGGTTACTCCGAGGTGTATCATCGCTTTTTGGATTTGGATCTGGGTGAGCGTCCCGCCATTCGCGGCCAGATGGAAGGCCCGGTGAGCTTCGGGTTCAATGTTGCAGACCAGGATGACCGCCCCATTCTTTTCGACGATACCATTCGTCCCTACCTGTTCGAGTTTCTGGCCCGGCGCATAAATGTCCAGCTCGACAGATTGACCCGGCGCAACCCGAATGCTTTCATGTTCGTGGATGAACCGGGGTTGCAATTTGTTTTCAGCGCCTTGTCAGGTTACGACAGCGTGCAGGCCAAGACTGATCTGGAGACCTTTCTTGCTATGGCCAAACGACCGCGGGGCATCCACCTGTGTGGAAATCCGGACTGGGATTTCATGTTGTCGCTGGACCTGGATATTCTCTCTTTGGATGTCTTCGGCAACGGCGAGGTTTTCAGTGCCTACGCCGGCGCAATCAAGCGGTTTATGGAAAAGGGCGGGGTGATTGCCTGGGGTATCGTGCCGACCAATGTCGAACCATTCGAAGCGGAATCGATGCAAACTCTCAAACAGCGGCTTGAACAGGTCTGGACCACATTGTTCGATCGGGGCGTCGATCGGGAGATGCTTGTGGCCCAGGGGTTGCTGTCTCCGGCCACCTGCTGCCTGGTAAACCCCGACGGAGAAAAAACAGTGGGTAAAGCGTTTGCCGTGGTCCGGCAGTTATCAAACCTACTCAGGGATGCATACGTCACATGAACAAAGAAACATACCATTGGCAGACCGCCTACGACCGCCGCCGGATGAGCGGCCACGCGCTTGACTGGGCCTTTCGGCCGGAACTTTACAAGGATTATCCACACGCCGCTACCCACGCGCTGCCGCGCGAGGGCGGACGACTGCAGGTGGAGACGTTTTGGGATATCCTGGCGTCTGACGCCGAGAATCCCGATGCCGACCGGCCGTCAAGGAAGGAACTATCCGAGCTGCTTGGCCTTGGCTATGGAGTTACCGGCGCCGTGCGCCACCCACAGGAGATCTTTTATTATCGCAGTGCACCGTCCGCCGGTGCCCTCTATCCCTGTGAAGTCTATCTCGCGGTTTATGATGTAGCGGGGCTGGCGCCCGGGGTGTACTACTACCACGTTGGTGAGCATGCCCTGAAAGTGATCAGATCCGGTGATCTCCCCGGTTTTTACAAAAGCAATGCCGGGCACGGCCTGGCCTATTCGATCTTTGTGACCGGGATTGCCTACCGGAGTGCCTGGAAGTACCGGGCCCGGGCCTACCGCTATGTGCTATTGGATAGCGGCCACCTGCTGGGCAACCTGGCCCTGGTCTTGAAAGCCCAGGGATGCCCCTATCGACTGGTCCACGAACTGGACGATGTTCGTACGGGTCTGCTACTGGGCCTCGATGAACACCGGGAGGCGCCGGTGGCCCGGCTGGATGTGGGCTCCCGGGAAGCCCTCCGCCGGGAGGCTTTCAGCCTGCCGGAGAGCCTCCCGGAACTGCCGTCCGAGTTTGCAGCCGCATCCCGGGTTGCCGGGCGAGAGATTGAATACCCCGAAATTTTACGGATGATGGTGGCGCCAGCTCCGGTAAAGCCGCCGGAGCCGCCCTCCCGGTCGCTACCGGTGGAACCCACCGGCTGGTTGCCATTGGAGCAAGCGGAAGCGCCGTCACCGGTGGACTCGGCTTTACGTGCAATTATCCGCCGCCGATCGTCACGCAACTATGTGCCGCGCGAACTTCCCCGAGATGCCTTCCAGCATCTAATGGCGCTTATCACGGGTTGTTACAGCGGCCGTCTGCCCATGGGACCGTTGGACCGGTCTTCTATCTTTACCGGTTTCATCGCCGGGAACGTAGCAGGCCTGGAGGCGGGTTTTTACCTGTTGGACCCGGAAAACAATCGCTTCGGGCTGGTCTCTGCCGGGCAGCTGACCGGCCCCATGGCGGCCGCCTGTTTAGATCAGGCCTGGTTGAAAAACGCCGGCATCCATTTTCTGTTTATGCTGAACCCCAAAGAGTTGGACAAGACCGGCAGTCTGCGGGGATACCGCAACGCCATGCTGCAGGCCGGGTTTTTGGGGCAGATGGTTTATTTAGGGGCAACCGCCCTGGGGTTGGGAGCCTGCGGCATCGGGGCCATCTATGATCGCGAGGCTGGCGAAATCCTGGGGTTGGCCGATGGATTTGCTCTGGGATACCTGGTGGCCGCCGGCATGGTGAAAAGAACAAAGTAAGAACATCCGGGTGGCTAAGGATATTTTTGGGTAATGGCAAGGGGTGAACCCGATAAAAGGATCCACCCCTTTCATTTTGGTTGGCAACAACCTGCCAACAGATAGGTTGGTTTTAGCGGTAAAAGCTGGTCATAAAACCTCGTACCAAACAGCTTATTCCAATGTAATGACCTATCTAAACATCTACAGCAGATAGGTTTGATTCTAATAGACCATGTCTTCTTCTTCCACCTTTGTTTTGAAAAGATTGTACGCCCAGATCTGATAGGCCAGTACAATGGGTACGAAGATGATGACCACCGTCAACATGATTTTCAGCGTCAGCGGGCTGGACGAGGCATTGAACGCGGTGAGATCGAACCGCGGGTTGATGCTCGATGGAAACAGGCTCGGGAACAACCCGACCACGCCGAAAAATGTGCAGCCGATGATCGTCAGGGCCGAAGCGAACCAGGCTTTGAACCAGGCCTGCTTAGCCATAAACAGCCGGGCCCCGAGGAGCCCAACCACCGCCAGCACAATGACGAGGAAAAATGCCGGTTGGGCCAGATAGTTTTCGTACAGGTTGGTGGCAAACCAGCTGGCTATGAGGAAGATCACGGCAACCGCCAGCAGCACCGGCCACAGGGTCTTGGCCGTGCCGATGGCCCGTTCTTGTAGATCGCCGGTGGTTCGGATAGCCAGCCACAATGCGCCGTGCTGCATGAAAAGCAGCAGGAACAGTACGCCGCCCAGCAGGCCGTAAGGATTCAGCAGGGTAAACAGCGTGCCCTGGTAAATACCCCGCCCGTCGAAAGGGATGCCTTGAAAAATGTTGGCGAAGGCCACCCCGAAAAGAATGGCCGGTGCGATGCTGCCGATGAAAATACACCAGTCCCAGACCTTGGTCCAGCGGGGGTCATCGAGTTGATGTCGAAATTCAAAGGATACCCCGCGAATGATCAACGCGAAAAGGATCAACATCAAGGCCGCGTACAGGGCTGAAAACATGGTGGCGTACACCTGGGGGAAGGCGGCGAAGGTCACCCCGCCCGCGGTGAGCAGCCACACCTGGTTCCCGTCCCACAAGGGGCCTTTGGCATTGATCATCATCCGTTTGTCCTGCTCGGTTTTGCCCAGGAACGGGTAAAGACTGCCGATACCGAGGTCGTAACCGCCGGTCGTGAAAAAGAGCGCCCAAATGAGTCCCCAAAGGAAAAACCATGTCGTTTGCAAAGCCATTTTTTATCTCCTAAAATTTAATGGATATCAATTTTGTCGTAAGCTTACGTTTAGCTGGTCACTGCAGCGACTCAGGGCACTGCCGGTTGCACGTCGCCCTCGCCGGCGGCGGCATCATCCGCGTCGTCTTCACTGTCCGGGTCCGGTCCCAGCCTGGCATATTTGGCAATAAGGGCAAACCCGGCCAGCCCCAGAATGCTGTACACCACTATAAAACCGCCCAAGGAGATAAACACCTGATGGGTCGGCACGGGTGAGACCGCATCCGCCGTCTTCATCAGGCCGTAGACGATCCAGGGCTGGCGACCGAATTCAGTCACGATCCAACCCAGCTGAATCGCAAGATAAGGCAAGGGAATGGCGTACAGCATAATCTTCAGATAAAGGGGGTGTTCAAGCAGGTTTTTCCGTTTGAACCAGCCGATGATGGGCAACAGGATCAATAGCGTCCCGATGCCCACCATGCCCTTGAAGGCAAAGGATGTCAGCAGGACCGGCGGGCGTTCATCCCTGGGGAAGTCATTGAGACCGCGGACCTCGGCATTGACGTCGTGAAAGATCAGAAAGCTGAGCAGACCGGGGATGGCCCCGATTTCAACGGCATTGCGTTCGTTTTCCGGGTCCGGCCAGGCAAAAAGATAAACCGGTGCTTTGCGCTGGGTTTCCCAGAGAGACTCCATGGCCGCCAGTTTGGTCGGTTGTTTTTCACCGACCACCACACCGTTCAAGTCCCCCAGGATGAAAACCGTCAATGAGAATACGAGGGCGAAATTTAGGGCGATGCGAAACGAACGGGTAAAAAATTCAACATGCTTTTTCTTGAGCAGGTGGTAGGCGCTGACGCCCATGACGAAGAAAGCCGCCAGGGTGTAGGCGGCGCTGGCCGTGTGGATGAATTTCACAACGGCAAATTTCTGGGTGATGACCGCAACAAAATCGACCAGCTCCGCGCGGCCGTCGCGCATGGTAAAGCCGACGGGACTCTGCATCCACGCATTGGCGATCAATATCCAGACGGCCGAGAGGTTGGAACCCAGAAACACCAGCCACATCACCGCGGCGTGCGCCTTTTTCGATAGCTTTTTCCACCCGAAAATCCAGATACCGATGAATGTGGATTCCAGGAAAAAAGTAGCGGTTGCTTCAATGGCCAGCAGGGAACCAAAAATATCCCCTACGTAGGCGGAGTAGTTAGACCAGTTGGTGCCAAACTGAAACTCGAGGGTGATGCCGGTGACCACACCGACGGCAAAGTTGATGAGAAACAGCCGGCCCCAGAATTTGGTCATCTTCAGGTACATCTCGTCCCCTGTTTTGACATATTTGGTCTCCATGTAGGCCATTATAAAAGAGAGTCCCAGGGTCAAAGGGACAAACAGGAAGTGGAACATGGTGGTGGCCGCAAACTGGATTCTCGACAAAAGTAACGCGTCCATAAAATTTCCTCCGTGACTATAATTTATTCGCTTCGTTTTGCGGAACGATATACACTAAAATTTGGTTTCATCCTAAAATTATTGCCGCGCCAGCACTATCGCGGCGTCTTCAGTTGACCCGTGCTACAGGTCTCATCTGCAAGCATTTGTTTAAAACTTGTCTGCCTGAGGGTGTCCCTGAGCTGATTCCTGGCTTTATCCCAAACCTGGTGGGCCGAGCAGGCCGGGGCACGCTCACACGATTCGGGTCGAATGACGCAGTCGTTCAAAAATATCTCGCCGATAACAGCTTCCACCACATCGAGCATGGTCAGCTTGTCCGGGGATATGATCAGGCGGTAGCCGCCTTTGGCCCCCTGAATGATTTCGATAATGTGTGCTTTGGCCAGCAACGGGGCAATTTTGCTGAGAAATTGATCCGGGATATCCATGACCCGGGCGATTTCTTTACGGCTCGTGGTCACCCCCTCGCCCTGATAGGCCAGGTAGAGGGCGCAACGGACAGCATATTCACCAGCTCTGGTTAGGCGCATCTCTCTCCCACATTAAACACGATAAATAAGATGGTTTTTGTCCAATATAGTTTGACCGCTCATCTGTCAAGGGTTTTCTACTCGGTTTTTAACAACCTAGTCCTTGGAGCGAAGTGAGAGATAATTGACTAGGCCGGGGTAAGGGTCCCAAGGTGATTAGGCTGAAGGCTGAAGACTGAAGGAGAAAACGATAAAAAATACATAAAAACAGTTAATTATCCGATTCAGCTGGCGGGTATCCCCAGAAGCGTCGGTATCTCGGGTTGCCCGTGAGGAGGGTGGCGTGGCGACCCTGGGCGACAATGCGGCCGCTGTCCATCAGGATGGATTCATCCATGCGGTGGATGTCGAGCATGCGGTGGGTGATCAACACCACGGTTTTACCTACTGTCCGCTCCATTATGGCCTGCATCAGACGTCGCTCCGTCACCCGGTCCAGCCCTTCGGTGGGTTCATCCAATACCCAGATCGGTGCATCGTGAACAAAGGCCCGGGCCACCGCCAACCGCCTGGCCTGCCCGCCGGAAAGCCTTTTGCCCGCCTCTCCGACCCAGGTGTCCAGGCCGTCCGGCAGGCTGTCGACGAACGACTGCAGTTGGGCTGCCGCCAGTGCTTCCCGCAGGTCGGTCTCCGTGGCAGCGGCGCGGGCCATGAGCAGGTTCTCCCGCAGGCTGGTGCTGAAAATGTGGGCCTGCTGGGACACCACGGAAACATTCCGGCGCAGATCCGATTCATCCAGGGTGCCTGTGTCCGCACCGTCGATGCTGATTTGGCCCGTGGTTGGTTCCCAAAATCTCACCAGCAGGTTCACGAGCGTGGATTTACCCGAACCCGTCGTCCCCAATACAGCCACCCGGCTTCCCGCCGCCACCTGAAAACTCAGGCTGTCCAAAACATAGGGGGCATTTTCAGCGTAGCGAAAGCTGACATTCTCAAATGTCAGGCCGTATTTTTCAGGCCGGGATTGGGATTGGTCCGGGTAGTGGACGGCCGGCTCAGATGTCACGATTTCCATAAGACGGCGACCGGCCTCGCGGGTTCTGCCCAGAAATTGAAAGGCCGTCGGCAACGGCCAGATGGCCTCATACGAAGCCATGACAGCCAGGGTTACCAGGGCGAGGACAGCACCGCCATACTCAACGCCCATATCGATGTGGTCCATACCGAGATACAGCACGAACGTGACGGCAAGCCCGGATATGAGGGTAATCAACGCGGCAATCAATCCCGTGAGGTGGCTCATACGGCGCTGGGATGCGATGAGGCTGTCGCTGTCCTGCTGGATCGATTCCAGATGCCGCGCCTGCGCGCCGTACACCAGCAATTCCGGCATCCCCTGGAGGGCCTCTAAAGTGCGCACCCTTAGCATGGCGCTTTGCCGGGCGAGTCGGCGTCCAGTCTGCGCACCGAACGATGCGGCGGCAAATGGTACCAAGAAGCCGGCAACCGCCAGAAACAACAATGCGGCAACAGCGATACCCGGATCGAACAGCCATAAAAAAACGAAAAGCAGACCCGACACAGCCAATGCGGCGGCGGAAGGAGACAGGACCCGCACAAAAAGGTTGTCCAGGGTATCGATGTCTTCCACAAGTCGGTTGAGGACGTCGCCGCTGCGGTATCTGGACAAGCAGGCCGGCGCCAGAGGTTCAATATGGCTATAGAGCCACACCCGCAGACTCTCAAGTATCCTGAAGGTGGTATCGTGGTTGACAACCCGTTCGCCATAGCGTGCCAGGGTTCGGGTAAAGGCAAACAGGCGCACCCCGATACTCGGCAAAAAGAAATTAAATTGCCAGGCGCCGGCCGCCGACAGTCCGGCAATTGCCGTGGCTGTTAAAAACCATCCGGCCAGAGACAACAGCCCCACCGCAGAACCAATGGCCACCAGCCCCAGTAGGATGCCCACCAGCATCCTTTTTCCATGGGATCTGAACAGGCGGATAAACGGGCCGAGTTCCCGGGATCGATTACGCATGCCCATCCTCCCCGCTCAGCCGGTTCGCCAACCGGTGAAACTTACCACCGGCTGCGCTCAAGGCAGCAAAGGTTCCCTGTTCCACGATTCTACCCCCCGCCATAACCAGAATCCGATCGGCCTTTTCCACATCCGCCATGCGATGGGTGACGGTCAGTATGGTTCGGTCGGCAGACAGTTCGTCCAAAGCCCTCAAAACCAGGTGTTCATTTTCCACATCCAGGCCGGCGGTGGGTTCGTCCAACAGCAGGACCGGCGCTTGTTTTAGGAATGCGCGGGCCAGCGCAATCCGCTGGGCTTGCCCCCTGGACAGGCCGTAACCACGCTCTCCGATGACCGTATCCAAACCCTGTGAAAGGGGTTGTGCGAAATCCAGCACTCTCGCTGAACGGGCAGCCCCCACGATATCTTCCGCCGAGGCGTCAGGACGCCCCATCCGAATGTTGTCTCGGATGCTTCCGTAAAAGAGGACAGGGTCCTGACCGATCCAAGCCATGTATCGCCGCCGTCTTGCCGGGTCAAGGCGGTCTGCGGATATCCCGTTGAAAGTTATCTGTCCCCGGTCCGGTTGGAGAAAACCAAGCAGCAGATCGAGGACCGTCGTTTTGCCGGCCCCGCTCTCACCAACCAGGGCGAGATTCTCCCCGGCTTTTATTGTAAAACTGACGCCGTTCAAAGCGGGCCGCCGCCCCCCGTCATAAGCCAGGTACACATCCTTGAAACTGAGCTCGACACCGTCGGATGGCTCAAAGACCACCGGTCTTGCGGGGCTGTCCGACAACGGCAGAGCCAGCACCTTGAAGATTTCCTCGGCGGCCCCGACGGCCTCGGCCCGAGCGTGATAATGGGTGCCCAGTTCCCTGAGAGGTAGATAAAATTCAGGGGCCAGCAGCAGGATGAAAATCCCACTAGAGAGGGTCAATGACAGTCCCCAGGTGCCGAACTCATAGTAACCCAGATAGGTCATGCCAAGATATACCGCGACCATGGCAATGGCGATCGCGCTGAAAAACTCCAGAACTGCGGAAGATAAAAAGGCGATGCGCAGGACGCTCATGGTCCGTTTCCGATAGTCGCGTGACACCCGGGCAACGGTCTTTTCGGCATCACGGCTTTTGTGGAACAATTTGAGGGTGGGCAATCCCTGTAGGATGTCCAGAAAATGAGCGCTCATGCGTGATAGCGCCTGGAAGTGGCGTTGGCTGATACTTTCGGCACCCATGCCGACCAGTACCATGAACAGCGGAATCAACGGAGCGGTGACCATCAAAAGGCCACCGGCCGCCCAGCTGACCGGAAAGACAAAGGTCAAAATGGCGGCCGGGATCATTATAGCCAGGGCCATTTGCGGGAGATAGTGGGCAAAAAAGCCGTGCAGCCCTTCGACCTGTTCCATAACAGTGCTGGCCAGGGCACCAGTGTTCCGGCCGGTCACGTAGCCCGGGCCGAGCCGGGTGATGTGGGCCATGAGGTTCGCCCGGACCTGCCGTCGTATTTTGGCACTGGCCTCGAAGCCGGAAACTTCACGGCCCCAGGCGAGGAACGATCTGATCAGGTAAATGCCGACCAGCGCCCCAAAAAAAGGCCAGAGTACTTCCCGATTCTTCCCGTCGATCACCGCACCGTGGATAATGCGGGCCAGAAATCCGGCCTGTGCAATAAGCAGCAGCCCACTGGCCAGGCCCAGACCGACAGACAGCCCGATCCAACCCTTGGCCGGCATTACTTGTTTGAACAGCCAGCGCCGCCCTGCCTTCGCGTCGGTGCTTTGATCGTCTGATTCTTGCAAATGTCGAATCCTCATGCTTGCTGCTACCCTGGTACTATGACCACCCTGGTCAAATTAAGGCAAGCACCCTCTGTGGCTGTCAACTTACCCAGGCTTCCGGACCAGAAGGTTTTCCTATAGCCTAAATGCCTATAGTCTATCAGCCTGAATCCGGCCACGCCAGAACTGCACGATTTGGTAGCACGCACATTCCGGGGGCAATCCAAAGCCTGGTCCTCCAGGCCAGGATTCTTTACTCCTGAAATTCGCGCATGAATTTACGGTCGATGTAGTCTTTGATTTTGAAGGCCGGTTTCCCGGTCAGGCGCCAGATGCCCTTGCTGAGAATACCGTTTTCGTTGCCCAGGTTGAAAATCAGCAGATAGTTGCCGCCTGGATCGAAGGGCTGCAGCGCATCACCGTCCAGTGCGGCCAAGAGGTTTTGGTAAAGTACGGGATTCTGGCGTACGGCGTACACCCCGACTTTATCCAGGGGTTGGTCTTGAAAGTATATGCAATCCCCGCCGCCGAATATCTCCGGGTGGTCCGGGCATTGCAGATAACGGTTGACCAGCAGGCCGCCATCCGGGCCGACCGGCAGGTTGGAATCGGTAAATATGCGTGAGGGTATGACACCCCGGGCGAGGAAGATAAGGTCGGCCGGATGGGATTCACCGGACTCCAATGTAATATTGCCATCCGTCATCCCGGTGACGTAGCTGCCTTTTTGGATAGACACCCCGCGGGCCAGCAGGTATTTTTCCGCATGGCGACCGATCCAGGCCGGGAAGCTGGACATAAGACCCGGGCCGGCGTAAATTTGCACGGCGACACCCTTGAGACCGTAGGCTGCCAGCAGGGTCACGATGTTGCCGGCCACTTCGATCGCGGAAGCGCCGCCGCCCACGATGGCGATCCGGCCAGACCCCCTTTCTCCCAGGGCAATGATTTTTTTCTGGGCCTGTTGCAGCCTTTCGATGGGTTTCACCGTAAAGACATCGGCCGACTCAGCCAGGCCTTCGAGTCCGGGCACATAGCTACCCGCGTTGCAGGATACGATGTCATAGGGTATCTCCTGCCCATCTTCCAGTTGCACCCGCTTGCGATCCGGTACCAGGCGACAGGCTTTGCCTTTTACAAACGTCCCGCCCCGGGCGGTGGTCATTTTTGCAACGGCAAAACGGATCTCTTCCGGCCGGTAGGTTTTACCGAGCATGCCCGGGCCCATCCCGGAATAATAGTGGTGCTCCGAAGGACCGATAACCGTTACCGCATGACCGCGTTCTACGAAATGATGCAGGTTCTGCAAGGTGACCATGTGGGCATGGCCGGCCCCGATTAGTACCAGGTTCTTCGGCATGGCTTCCTCAAAGTTTAAGGTTGTCTATCAGATCACCCAGCAGTACCAGGTGGGCTTTCTCTTCATCGGCCATCTGCATCAGCATGCGGCGGCTTTCCGGATCACTGCCGGCCGCCGCCGCGCGCGTATAAAGATCCATGGCCTGGCCCTCAATGGACATGGCGATGGACGTTATATCGACGACCGAATCCAGATCGGGATTGAACAGCTGCATATATTCCTCGGTGGTCAGCCCGCCTTCCATTTCGCTGCCGGCTGTCCGAGTTTCCAGGTCTCTTCGACTGGCGGATTCACCGGTCAGCCGGTTGAACTCAGCCACGATTCTTTCCTGGTGCTGTACCTCGATACCACCCAATTTGCCAAACAGGGCCTTTACCTCCGGGTTTTCGGCGGCCGCCTCCCGGTTGGCATAAAAATCCTTCAGGCCGGTTTCCAGGCCAAACGCCACCAGGAGCGCCTCCGGCCCGGACTTACGCCCCTCGAACAGCACCAGGCCCAGGTCTTGCGTACCAACCGCCGTGGCGCCTTCAAACCCCTTGATGCCCCCGGCAAGGTTATAGATTTGCTTGAATCCCTGACCGGCAAGCAACTGTGCAGCAACCCGGCTGCGCCCGCCCACGGCTCAATAGATCATCATCGGCTGGTCCCGGTCCAATTCGTCGAGCCGGTCGGTCAGCTGGGGTAGGGGAATCAAGGTGGCACCGGGGATGTGACCGGCATTGTACTCGCTGGGTTGACGCACGTCCAGAATCAACATGTCGCCGGTACCGGTGTTGGCCATCATATCTTTGGCCTTTTCAGAGTCAATGGATTTCACAGGGGTGAAAAATTGTTTCCAGCGCATAAGGGCCTCTCTTTAAAGGCTACCTCAAAATGGTCTTCATGTCCGGCATAGCCACTAGGCGACGACGGATTGGCCCAGTCTCCAGCCTTCGCTGAAGCTATGGCTGATAAACTCTGCCGGGTGCCTCGCCTGCCTGTCAGGCGTAGCTTTTAGCGCAGACTGATCCGGCGTAGCTTTATGCGAAGCCGGGACACTGAACCAAAATCCTATTTTTGAGATGGCCTCTGATTTATAAGGTTGCAGATTCTTTTGTTGAAGAATGCAAATTCATGGACGATCATATCAGATCCGGTTCCCCATGACAATTTAAGACGCCCGCCGCGAGTCGGCAACGTGGCATGGAGATTGCAATCTTTCAGGCAGATCCTAATGCAATAAAGGCCGATTCTTTAAAGCCATCAGCTGTTAATCCGGATACCAATTGAAAAGGGGGACTCATGGACCTGCAGGAATATAAGAAAATCGTCGAAATGGCCATCGGTGAAGAGGTGGCCGCCAGCATTTTTTACCAGGAGGCCTCGGACAAGGTTGAAGACCCATACCTGAAGAAAATGTTCGCGGAACTTTCCGAGGACGAGCGCGGTCACAAGCGGATCCTGGAAAAGATACTGACCAGTGAGCGCATCCGGCAGTACTTCAAGGAATCGATGGATTTCAAGGTTTCGGAAACGGTGGACAAACCCGAACTGTCCTTCCAGATGAAACCGGTCGATGCCATTGCCCTGGCCATGAAAAATGAAGAAGAGGCCATGCTGATGTACCAGCAGATGGCGGATGCCTGTGAAGACCCTGATAAAAAGCGGGTTTTTGAAGATCTGGCAACCATGGAGCGCGGCCACAAACGCAAGATGGAGGCGGCATTCGTGGATATCGGCTATCCGGAGGTTTGGTAGCCATGGCCCTTTCCGTCGTGGACCTCTATCGCGATGTCCTGCCGAAGACCAATTGCGGCGACTGCGGATTCACCACCTGCCTGGCCTTTGCAAGCCAGGTGGTCTCTGAAAAGCTCGATCTCGGCCTGTGTCCCCATGTTCCGGCCGACCTGCTGGAAAAAAGCAAAGCAGAACTCGCCGAACAGTACCGGGAGGGGCGCTGGACCAAGCGGGACATGGCCGCCGATGCCCTGCAGTGGGCCCGCCAAAGAGCGGCGTCCATGGAACTGCCGGACCTGCCCGCCCGCATAGGCGGTCGCCTGGTACAGCGTGACAAGCTCACTTTCCTGGAACTTCCCTATTTTACATCGTCCGTGCTTATCGGGGATGGTCAGATCGTCCGAACAGACAATGCCGACCTGACCCGCTGGGAACAGGTCTTTCTATATAACCACCTGGCCCAGGGCGGCTCGCGGCTGCCGGTCGGCAAGTGGAAGGGGTTGGTGGAATTCCCCAACACTGTCTCAAAGATCAAGTCGATGATAGAACAAGTTGAGACACCTTTGATACAGAGATTCAGGGGCCAAACAGACGCTTTAAAGAGTGCCGCCGCTTCCGTCGGCGGGGTGGAACATACCGACGAGCGGGAATCGTCCGGCCTGAATTTTCATTTTCAACCCCTGCCCCGGGTTCCGGTGAATATGATATTCTGGGACGAAGATCCCGAAGAAGGTTTCGAACCCATGGCCAAACTGCTTTTTGACGAAACGGTGACCGAGCACCTGGATATTGAATCGATCATGTTTCTGAGCGAGCGGCTGCGGCAGTTTTTGTGTGAGTTTTGACTGACCTTTCGGGGTACCTGAAACTTTGAGTCAATTATCGGTATCGGGATCGAAATCGCTATCGAAATCGGTTTCCGCGAACATTTCCGAAATCGATTTCGATACCGATACCGATTTCGATTTAGGCGAAAACCTAAAAGCGAACAGCTAACAGCCTAAATACCAGGAGCAGACATGGAAGAACATAATGTTACGATTTTCAGCCCTTACGCTTTTTCTGTGGGCCAGAAGATTAACATCGCCGACGGGCCCCGCAAGGGTGATTGGGAAGTGATCGGCATGTCGGCGCGCAAAGTCACCCTCAAATGTCCCATCAGTCACCGTGAGTTCGAGTGGAACCGGTTCTGCTATCACATCGAGGACCGCACCCAGCCCTGGCCCGGTGAAGATTAGATCGGGCCCTACCGCTCTGGACGCACTGATCCCAAATATATATAAGGCTTTACAACCCGACATGTTACCGCTATGTTTTACGGCAGCATATCGCCAGCGTAGCCTTTACGGGTTTCACATATAACTCCTTTCAGATTTTTTTCCGCCGGAAACACGGGTCGGCCAGTCGCGCAGTCACGGCTGCACCTAGCCGGGAAATGACCGGTTGCCGGCATTTGCAAGGGACACCATGATGAAACAAGACGAAACCTTGAATATCGACTACTACGAAACCCAATATGAAAAATGGAAGGTGGACCCGACATCCGTTTCCTCTGACTGGCAGCATTTTTTCAAGGGCTTCGAGATCGCCTATGCAGGCACCCTGGGCGGCCCGGGGGAACCGGTTCGGGGCCAGGCAGCCAATCAGGCCGAAGTGTCTGCCCTGATCTACCGCTACCGGGATATCGGCCACCTGCTGGCCTGCATGGATCCCTTGACCGCCTGTCCGACCGATCACCCCCTGCTCGAATTGGAGGCCTTCGGCCTGTCCCTGGACGAACTGAACAACCGCTATATTGCCCCGCAAACCCTGTTTAAGAGCGATGCCGCCCTCAAGGACATTGTCCGGGCCTTGAAAGAGACGTATTGCCGCTCGGTCGGCGTCGAGTACATGCACCTGCAGGATCCGGCAGAGCAACGTTGGCTGCAGGAACACATGGAGCCGACTCGGAACCGGACCGCTTTCAGCCCGGAGGAAAAGCGCAGAATTTTGGAAAAACTGGTCCAGTCGGCCCGGTTCGAAGGCTTCCTCAACAAGAAGTATGCCGGGGTGACCCGTTTTTCGTTGGAGGGCGGCGACGCCCTGATACCGTTTTTGCATTTTTTAACGGAGACGGCAGCCGAAAACGGCATGGCCCAGATCATCCTTGGGATGGCTCACCGCGGGCGGCTCAACGTACAGACCAACGTCCTGGGAAGGCGTTTTGCGGAGATATTCGCCGAATTCGAGAGCTGCTACGATCCGGATCAGTTGATGGGCGCCGGCGACGTCAAGTACCACAATGGCTACCTGGCGGATATTACCACGACCGCCGGCCATCCCTTGAGAATATACCTGGTCAACAACCCGAGTCATTTGGAAGCGGTCGATCCGGTGGTCCAGGGGATTGCACGGGCCCGCCAGGAACTGGAATCGGATGATCCCCAGACGGGCTTTGGCAAAATCCTGCCGGTCTGCCTGCACGGCGACGCTGCTTTCGCCGGTCAGGGTGTCGTGGCGGAAACGCTGAATATGTCCGCGCTGGCCGGGTACCGCACCGGCGGCACGATCCACGTGATTATCAACAACCAGATCGGCTATACCACTTTGCCCGAAGATGCCCGTTCCACCCGCTACTCCACTGACGTGGCCAAGATGCTGATGGTGCCCATTTTCCATGTGCATGGCGAAGATCCGGAGGCGGTGGTCCATGTGGCCCGCCTGGCCGAGGCCTACCGGCGAACCTTCGGCAAAGATGTGGTGGTTGACCTGGTCTGTTACCGCCGTTTTGGTCACAATGAAGGCGACGATCCCTATTTTACCCAACCGCTGATGTATGAACGCATCAAGACCCGACCGTCCCTGGATGCGGTTTACCTGGAAAGCCTGCAGGCGGAAAACGTGGTGACGCCCAAAGATCTGGGCAATATCGAGGATCCCCTCACCCGGCAACTCGAAGAGGATTTCGCGGAGACAAAGGACAGCACGTGCGCCTTTCCGCTGGATCGCTTTTTTGAAAACCTGGACGGCTACAATGGTCGGTTTTCCTTTCGACACCCGACCACCAGCGTGGCCAAAAAAGAATTGGTTTCCCTGGCGGAAGACCTGGTCCGGGTTCCGGAAGGATTTTCCATCAATCGCAAGGTCAAACGGGGCCTGGAAAAGCGGGCGGCGGCGGTCCTGGATGGCAAGGGCATCGACTGGGCCAACGCCGAGAGTCTCGCATTTGCATCGATCCTCAAGGAGGGTAAACCAGTCAGACTCAGCGGGCAGGATGTGCGCCGGGGGACGTTCAGCCAACGGCACTGTGTACTATTTGACGCGCAAACCGGGGCCGGCTACATTCCCCTCAACCACCTGGCCCCTGATCAGGGGCGGTTTGACGTCTATAACAGTCATTTGTCTGAATATGGCGTACTCGGTTTTGAATATGGATATGCCATGGTGCGCCCCGAAGGCCTGGTCATGTGGGAGGCGCAGTTCGGTGATTTTGCGAACACGGCCCAGGCCGTAATCGATCTGTTTATATCCAGCGGCCAATCTAAATGGCAACGGCTTTCCGGGCTGGTCCTGCTCCTCCCGCACGGTATGGAGGGGATGGGACCGGAACACTCCAGCGCCCGCCCGGAGCGGTTTTTACAACTTTGCGCCGATGACAACATGCAGGTCTGCAACCCAACCACACCGGCCCAGTACTTTCACCTGTTGCGGCGGCAAGTCGTGGCCCGCCACCGGCTGCCCCTGGTGGTCCTGACGCCCAAGAGCCTGCTGCGCCACCCGCTGGCAGTGTCGGCCAGTAAGGATTTTACCGCCGGGACATTCAAGCCGATGCTGGTGGATGACGCCGGCCAAACCGTCGTCAAAAACGTGCTGCTCTGCAGCGGCAAACTTTACTATCAGCTGCTTGAACGCCGTTCGCAGCTGGCCTTGAAAGATACGGCCCTGATTCGCCTGGAGCAGATCTATCCCTTTCCCGCGGCACAACTGGAAAAAGCTCTGGCCGGGTTCGGGAAGAAGACAAACCTGGTGTGGGTCCAGGAGGAACCCGAGAACATGGGTGCCTGGCGGTTTGTCGCACCCCACCTGGAAGCTGCCGCCGGGCGCCGGCCGGCGTATATCGGTCGCAAGGCCGCATCCAGTCCGGCCACCGGTTTCCCGGCCATTTACAAGCAGGAACAGACGGCAGTTCTGGATGAAGCCATTGGGGCCATAGAAGATTAGATTCGCACCCTTTATCACTTAAACCAGTGTTCGTTTCCATGCGGTGGATCTTAGGTCGGAACACTTGCCCGGCGTAGCCTTTAGGCGTAGACGGGAGGCTTGAATACTTTTGAGACCGGAGGCATAGTAGCCTCTATGTCGAGGATCGCGAAAGTATGAATACGCAGTTCCGGGCTATAAGATGCCGCCCCTGGCTGGACACCAATCGGGAGTAGTCTTATGGACATCATCATACCCAGTGTGGGTGAATCGGTGCAGGAGGCAGTCCTGGCCGAATGGTTCAAACAGGACGGCGATTTGGTCGAGATCGACGAGCCCTTGCTGGTCATCGAGACGGACAAAGTGACCCTTGAAGTAGTGGCCGAAGCCCGGGGGATTGTCGCCATTACGGTACCGGAGGGCGAGACTGTGGCCATCGGTGCCGTGGTCGGCACCATCACGCCGGTTGAAGGTGCGGCGGATGAACCGGCCGCACCGCCCGAACCCGCTGCTGCGCCGGAGCCAACCGTGGCACCGGAACCCGAGCCCGAACCGGTCGCCCCCGCCGCCGCTCCGCCGGTTCTGCCTGCCGACAGCGGTCATCTGGCCCCGTCGGTGAGACGGCTGATCCGGGAGAAGAATCTGGATGCAGCCTTGATAACGGGCACCGGACCCGGGGGCCGCATCAGTAAAGGTGATGTGTTGCTCTATTTGGAGAAAGCGCCGGCCGGAATCCCGGAGGCGTTGCCCTCACCCGGAGCACAGGAATGTCTGCCGGAAGAGGGGCCACCGCTGGAAGTCCGCAAAGCGATGACCCCCATCCGCAAGCGAATCGCCGAACGGCTGCTGGAATCGCGGCAGAAGACCGCCATGCTGACGACCTTCAATGAAATCGACATGAGCCGGGCCATGACCCTCAGGTCGCAATACAAACAGGCCTTCGCGGATCGGCACGGTGTCTCCCTGGGGTTTATGTCTTTTTTTATAAAAGCCTGTGTGGAAGCCTTAAAGGAGATTCCGGAAATCAACGCCTTTGTGGAGGAAGATGAAATTGTCTACCACCACTATCAGCACATCGGGGTGGCCATCGGTGCTAAAAAAGGATTGGTGGTCCCGGTGATCCGCCATGTTGAGCGGATGAATTTCGCCCAGGTCGAACAGGCGATCGTGGATTATGTGGGCAAGATCAAGGATAACCGCCTGGAACTGGCGGATCTGGAAGGGGGCACATTTACGGTGAGCAACGGCGGTGTTTATGGTTCCCTGCTCAGCACCCCGATCCTCAACACACCCCAGAGCGGTATCCTGGGGATGCACAAAATTGAAAAGCGGCCGGTGGTGGTGGATGACGAGATCGTGATCCGTCCGATGATGTATGTTGCCCTGAGCTACGACCACCGCATTGTCGATGGCAAAGGCGCGGTGACCTTTCTTAAACGTGTGAAGGAATACGTGGAAAACCCGGAGCGTATTCTCCTGGAGGTGTAACTATGTCCGCTAAACTGCACTATGACCTGGTCATCATCGGATCCGGCCCGGGCGGGTATGTGGCCGCCGTCAGGGCGGCCCAGCTTGGTTTGAAAACCGCGGTGGTCGAAAAAGACCAGCGGTTGGGCGGGGTGTGCCTCAATGTGGGCTGTATCCCCAGCAAAGCGCTTCTGGATGCGAGCGAGTATTATCACCTGGCCGCCGACCGCTTGGGTGAATACGGCATCCGGACCGGGAAGGTTTCCCTGGATTTGAAAACCATGCTGGCCAGGAAGGACAAAGTCGTCCATGAGTTGACCGAAAATGTCCGCCAGCTGCTGGAAGGCAACGGGATCGACATCATTCCGGGAACGGCCAGCCTGGCCGGGGCCGGCGAAGTTGCGATCAAAAAAGGCAAAGGCCGCGCCAAAAAGATCGGCGCCGGGCAAATCTTACTGGCAACCGGCAGCCAGCCCGTTGAAGTCCCGGGGATGGCTTTCGACGGCAACCGGATCGTGGATTCCACCGGAGCGCTCAGTTTCAAGAGTGTCCCCAAACACCTGGGGATCGTCGGCGGGGGTTACATCGGGCTTGAGCTGGGTTCCGTCTGGGGTCGGCTCGGCGCCGAAGTGACGGTCATTGAAATGCTGCCCCGGATTGCCGCACTCTTGGACGGACAGGTGGGGCGTACCCTCGACCGGCTTTTGCGCAAGCAGGGCTTCACTTTCCGAACCAACACAAAAGTGGCCGGGGCCAAGGTCAAGGGCAGCAAGGTTGCCGTCAACGTGATGGGGCCTGATCAGAACGAGGAAACGCTGACTTTCGACCGCCTGCTGGTCAGTGTGGGACGTCGGCCGCTGACCGATGGTTTGCAGTTGGAGGCCGTCGGCGTGGAGACCGACAGCCGCAGCGGCCTGGTCACCGTCGATGAAACCTACCAGACCAGCGTCAAAGGGATTTACGCCATCGGGGACCTGATTGCCGGACCAGCCCTGGCGCACAAGGCATCCGCCGAAGGCATCGCTGCCGTGGAATGCATGGCCGGCCGGGCCGGTGAAGTCAATTACGATACCATTCCAGCCGTGATCTATACCTGGCCGGAAGTCGCCTCGGTGGGGTTGACCGAAGAGCAGGTCAAGGAGCGTGACATCCCTTATTGCGTGGGAAGTTACCCCTTTTCAGGGGCCGGCCGGGCCCGCTGCATGGGCGAGATGGACGGGTTCGTGAAACTCATCGCCCACGGCAAGACCGACCGGATTCTGGGCATCCACATCATCGGCCCCCGGGCAGCAGATATGATTGCCGAAGGGGTCCTGGCCATGGAGTTCGGGGCCAGCTCGGAAGACATTGCCCGGACTGTACACGGGCACCCGACCTTTGCCGAGGCCCTACAGGAAGCCGCCCTGGCAGTGCGCAAGTGCTCTATCTATGCGTCCTAACGCGGTGTCTTGTAAATAAGGGCAAAAAAATCAAACGCCGGATATCCGCTATCAAAACCGTAGCGGTCCCCGGCGTTTTTTATGGCCCGGAGAACCGTGGTATTCAGGGCCAGGCCGCCGACTTCGCCATAGTAGCTGGGCTACGACGGCTGAAAGATGTATTTGGCTGTGCCGTAAATTCTGTATTCTCGCGCAGAGGCACAAAGGCGCAGAGACGTCCTCCTTGAAAGAATCAAAAAGACAGTCCAGCGAAGTCGGGAAACCACGCATAGCTCCGGCTTCCGTCTTCGCCGAGGGCTTCGCCGGACAGGTCGCCGGGCAAAACCAAGCGGTCTTTACTGCTTTATGATTTGAACGGTCTTTCGCACGATAGTGCGAACAAAATCTGGGTTTGCTTTTCCCTGCGTCTCTGCGCCTCTGCGCGATGTAAGGTTTTGCCATTCGTCAGGCATTTAAGCCCCCGCATGGGAAACCAAGGGTTTGCTCTTCCCGGCCAGGATCTGTAGATCTACAGGATATGCCTTACGCCTTTGAATCGCCGGCCCAATTTACTAAGCTGCAATTGCGGACTGCCCATACTTGCGCCCCACACGCTCTTCCAGCATGGCTACCGCCAGGGAGCAGGCCAGGCAGACGACCAGGTAAAGGAGCATGACTGTGATCCACACTTCGAAGGTGATCAGCGCCGCGGCCATGAGTTCCATGCCCTGAAACGTAAGCTCCTGGATGGAGATCACCGAGATGATGGAGGAGTCTTTGATGGTCGAAATAAATTGCCCGGCCAGGGGCGGCAGGATGCGGGTCAGGGCCTGCGGGAAGATCACCAGGCGCATGCGTTTGAACGGGGACAGGCCCACGGAGAGGGCGGCCTCCCACTGGCCTTTGTCTACGGACTGGATACCGGCGCGTACGATTTCGGTAATATAGGCACCCTCGTACAAGGCCAGCGCCACCACCCCGGCCAAAAAGGACGGCAGTCTATCCGGGGAACCGAAAAACAGGCTGGTGGCGGCCAGGGTCGTCTGGGACCCCTGCATGATCCGGGATTCCAGGTCCAGGAACTGGAACAGCTGGTCGCTGAGGAAGTAGTAGACAATAAAGACCCATACCAGAATGGGCATGTTGCGGATCAATTCGACATAGATCCAGCCCAAAAATCGCCGGAAACGGCTGTTGCTGACCCGAAAAAGACCCATGATGATGCCGATCACCAGGGCCAGTCCGGAGGCCCAAATGCTTACCCTGATTGTGACCAGCAGGCCCTGCAAGATCAAACCCGGGACCAGGCTCCCTGATTGCGGGTCCCGCAATAATAGGTACTGGGGAATGATGCCCCAGTTCCAATTGTATTGCAGGTTCACCTTTACCTTGAGGGCCAGCCAGGCGAATCCGGCAAGAACCGTCAGTATCAACAGCATGTCCAACCTGCTGCTACGCCTGTCTTTTTGAAAGGGATTAGACACAGTCGCTTACTTGGTTCCGAGTTGTTTTGACATTGGTTCTCAACACCTTCGCCAACTCCCCGAATTTGGAGTCTTACTGAATCAGCTTCTCCCATTCCTTGGTTCGAAACCAGTAGTGCTTGCGTTCGGCCAGCCAGCCTTCGGCGGCGACTACCAGGATCCAGTTGTTGAAAAAGTTCAGGGTGTCAGGGTCCCCTTTGCGCACGGCAAAACCAATGGGTTCCCGCGTGAACGGCCTGTCCAAGGGCAGGTAGAGCCGGTCGGGGTACTTGAGGGCCTGGAAGGCCGGGGTCGGTGCCGAACCAACGACCGCATGAACCCGCCCGTTGGCCAGTTCCTGGTACGCCTGGGATTCATCATCGAAAAGTCTGAGCTTGGCCTGCGGAAAATATTTTTTCGCGGCGGTTACGGCCGTTGAGCCCAGCCTGGCGGCGATCATGATATCCGGTTTATCAAAATCGGTAAGTTTGTTCAGTCCCGGTGCTTTTCCACTATGAGCGACTATCGACATGCCCGTAAAATCGTAGGGGTTGGTGAAGTTCACCTTGAGATTCCGTTTGGGAACAATGCCCATGCCGCCAATGATGACATCGAATTTACCAGTAATCAGGGCGGGAATGATCCCTGACCACTTGGTGGGAACGAATTTCACTTTCACTCCCATGTCCTCGGCCAGCCGGCGGGCCACATCTATTTCGAAGCCGATGAGCTTTCCGGTTTTATCTTTCATGGCCCAGGGAACAAAGGTGGACATGCCGACCTTCAGTACGCCGCGTTGCAAAGCTTTTTCAACGGTGCTGGGGGGCCTTTCACCTGCAGCCGAGGCAGGTCCGGCGACCAGGGCGGGGGCAAGTGAAACCGTAAACGCCAGAATCATTACCAGGCTAGCAAATTTACGAAATGTCATGCGATTCTCCTTTCGGCATACGTCATTAATATTTGATGGTAAAATATCTCTCCAGGGCAGCGGCAAAAGTCGACAGGCTGATGGTGAGAAAGAGATATAACAGTGCGATGGTAAACCAGATTTCAAATACCAGGTATGTTTCCGCAATTATTTCCTGGCCGCGCATAGTCAAGTCATAGATGGCGATGGTACTTACCAGCGCCGAATCTTTTACCAGCGAGACCGCCTGACCGGTCAGCGGCGGCAGCATCTTGCGGATGGCCTGGGGCAGGATAACAAGACGGTACACTTGCCAACGATTAAGACCCAGGCTGTAAGCGCCTTCCCATTGCTCGCGGGCGATGGCCATGATGCCGGCTCTGAAAATTTCCGAAGCATAGGCGCCTTCGAACAAACTGAGCGCCAGCACCGCGGCGGAAAAGCGCTCGAATCCCAGGATCGGGGCCAGAACAAAATAGATAAAAAACAACTGCACGAGCAAGGGCGTATTACGAATGACTTCCAGGTAGCAGCGGGAAATCATTCGGGCCACGGGCGATGCGGACATACGCATCAGCGCGGCCAGCAGCCCAAAGCACGTGGAAAGTACCAGGCTTACGGCGGAAATTTTAAGGGTGACCAACAGGCCGGTAAGCAGCGGACCAGCCTGCAACCTGTCCGTATCGAGGTTAAAGAGGTACTCCCCCACCCGGTACCACTGCCAGTTGTAGTTAAGGTTGCGGGACCCATAGGCAAACAGCCACACCACAAGACCTGCGAAGATCATGATCTTCAGGCCATCAAAAAAGGCGGCTTTCAATTTTTCTTCCGGAACCATTTGATCTAAAGTAACTCTGATCTATTGAGATTTTGGGGTTTGGTTGGCTTGACATTGCCGGCGGTGGCTATGCGTCAATCTTTCACACCGTAGCAACTTTCGACCAAATATTAAATAGGGTCCAAGATTCATGCCAGCTTGCGGCTTGTATGCGGGATGGGTGCCCACCCTGGCCGAACCGTTGAAAATGGGGCTGCTACCGGCGTTTTCCGGACCAAGTTGCGGTTAATCTAGGGACATCCAGGCGATACAGTTGTGTCTCGTGAGACAAAATGACTGTGTCGATTGAACAGCCATGTGCCGCATAACGGGTAATTTTACGATTTTACGCACAATACCCCGGTCCTGGAACCGGTCGAGTGCATATTCAGACGCTGGCATGCTTGTTGCTTTTTGACAAATGGACACGCGGGCTTAGAATAAACATGAAAGACAACATCGACCATTGCGAGGTGAATGCATGACACTAGATGATATAAAAAACGACATGGACCTGGTCAATTCCATTAGCTGGGATATGACGCCTGAAGATGCGGTGACCATGTATCTGGAATGGGGCAACAATCCGGCCCTGGGCAGTAACTTGATTAAATCCAAAGATGATGAGTCTTACTATTTTGTGGTCAACACCTGGAAGGAACCGGTGATCTATCTGATGCGGCGCAACTCCGAAGAGGCCGAAGAAATGGCCGCTATCCCCATGCCGGACAGGATCGAGAAGATCTTCAGGGCGGAGTACGGTAACCTCAAGGGGGTGTTCGCCCCCGAAGGTGAGGTCAAAGCCTGGCTACAGAAAGAACTGAACTGGAATTAAGCTTTAGACTGACTTACAATATGTGAAACCGGGCACGATCGGCCGATCGCGCCCGGTTTTTTGTCTCTTTGGGACTACGGGCAGGTTCAGTCTGGGACGGTTTAAGAAAATGCGTTACCCGGTTTCACCCCGATTTTTTTCAAAACGATGGCCAGGGGGCAGAACCCGGTAAAAGATGATTGCAGCAGATTCGCACCTACAAAGGCGGTGAACCAAAGCCAGTGGGGGCTGTGGACGAGCGACAGCAACAGTGAGACAAGTATCATTGTCCCGGCAAAGCGCATAACCAAACGATCTATGCTCATGGCGTTCTCCTTTAAAACCTGTGGGTTATTTTTCCAGATGACACAGGCAATCTTGAGAATTACAGACTTCGCAGACATAAACGGGTTGCCGGCGGGCAGCACGGCTGGTGGCCAAGCGCCAAATCAGCAAACCCACGAGCAGTGCGATTATAGAAACGGTCAGGATACTGGTCAACATGGTGTCCTCCCGGGTGCCCTCTTGATGTCGCGATACGTCCGGGCAGAATGTTATAGGTTGTATTTCACACTGAGTTAATATACAAGATCTGTGCCGAATTGCAGGATCGAGTTCCATTTGGCAGTCGTTTCTTGTCCTGCGCATCTATTAATGCCGGAACCGTTGACTGGCATTGTTTTTGAATATATTTTGCATCAGTAGGCATTGTTTACCAACCAGCGGCTATCTCAAAAATTAGGATATTGGTTCCCCGCTAAAAATGCGGGATCTACGACAAGATCAAGTCTGCGCTCTGCGAGCTTTGCCGGACAAGAAGACATTTTTGAGAGAGCCTTTACTGAAAAGACGGGAGATGAAGATGGATTTCGAATCGATTGAAGACATTATTACCTACGCAGTCGCAAAAGAAAGAGAAGCGGCGGAATTCTATGAAAACTTGAGCAAAAATGAAGAATTTTCAGTGGCCAAAAAGACATTTGCGGAATTTGCCATTGAAGAGCGCAAACACGAGGCCCTGTTCGCCGATCTCGGCAGCGATCTTGGGAAACTGGACAGTTACGAGTACAAGTGGATCCCGGATATTAAAAGAAGCAACTACATGACCGAACTGACGTATGAGCCGGGGATGGCTTATGTCGACATTTTGCGCATGGCCATGAAAAGAGAAGAGCAGGCGCTGCGGTTTTACAATGACATTGGTGCCAAGGTTCAGGACAAGCAGTTCATCAAGGTGTGTAACTTCCTCGCCCAGGAGGAGGCCAAGCACAAAAACATCCTGGAAACGATATACGACGATCATATGGCCCAAATGGGCGATTAGAAGTCATCTCAAAAAAGTCTATTGCCTCAATCTCGGCGTTGGACGCGCGTATCAATTCCTCGAAATACTATCAGTATTCCTCCGGATTGATACCCGCGTCCGCCTTGACCTTGAGTCAATATCCCTTCCTTGAGATGACTTCTATGCGGTTTGAATAACTCGAGCCCAGTTCACTAATCCAACCCAAGCAACTGACAACTATTTAAACTCCTGTAGTTTGGCAAGCACCTCTTCCGCGTGGCCCTTTACCTTAACCTTGGGCCAGACGTGCCGGATCACGCCCTCGGGATCGATCAACACCGTCGAGCGAACCACACCCATGTATTCGCGGCCATACATCTTTTTAAGCTGCCAGGCGCCGTACGCTTCAAGGGCCGCGTGTTCCGGGTCGCTGAGCAGGGTAAGTTTGAGGTCATGCTTTTCCACGAATTTAGCATGGCTCTTGACTGAATCGGGGCTGATGCCGATTACGTTGGCATTGGCTTTGTTGAACTTTGATTTCAATCCCGTGAAATCTTTGGCTTCGTTGGTTCACCCGGAAGTGTTGTCCTTGGGGTAGAAATAGAGCACCACCCATTTTCCCTTGAAATCAGAAAGGGCATTCACCTTGCCGTCACTATCTTCCAGCTTGAATGCCGGTGCTTTTTTGCCAATCTCCATCGTTCTCTCCTTTCGATTAATTATAGAAGCTATCTCAATAGAGAATTTTGGTTCAAGATCAAGGCGGACGCGAATATCAAACCGGAGGAATACAACGGGTATTTCGAGGATTTGGTATTTGTGTCCAACGCAGAGGTTGGGCCAAAAGGCTCTATTGAGATAGCTTCTACCTGAACTCAGGTGTCAATCGCCCCGCCTCACGTAAAGCCGGCCCCGGCGGTACAGGTATAACAATAATCAGCCACCGATATGGCGCTGTCCACGGCCGGTGGCCCCGCCAGTTCGGACACGTGTATCTTTCTACCACCCATCGGCAGGTTGGCGGCCAGGTTGAAATCGCAATCATAGAGATACCCATCCCAGGAGACGGACACCTGACTCCGGCACATCAACCCTTCAACCGCACAGGGGTTAAAATTGCCGGCCAGTTTACCGATATAACCTTCCAGATTACCGGAGCGTTCCAGCCAGTCTCGAAAGCGCCCCAGGGGCACGTTGGCAAACGCGAACAGATTGTTGAAGACAATGCCATATTTGTCGCGCAAGACCTGGCGGAACCGCTTCTGAGCGTGTTCCTGGTCCTGGGGCAGGAAGGCCCCTGAAGGATTGGATACCAGGTCAAGTTCCAGTCCGGTGCCTTCCTGGCCGTACCCGCGCAGGTTGAGTTCCTGAAGGACGGCTACGCTTTTTTCGAAAATACCCCTGCCGCGCTGGTTGTCGGTTTGGGAGGCATTGATGGAGGGGAAGGAAGCGGTAATCACCACCTTTTGGGAGACCAGGGTATCCAGTAGATCCATCTCTGTCTGGTCGTGCAGGGCGGAGAGATTGGAACGAAAAATAAGCCGGGGCGTCAGGGCGGCCAGGCGGTGCACGAAGGCCGCGATGCCGGGCACGAGTTCCGGAGCGCCCCCCGTAATATCAATCACCTTAAACCCGGAGCGTTCGGCATAAACAGCCACGGCATCCATGGTGTCCTGGGCCATGGCCTCCGTACGCGCCGGTCCCGCGTTCAAGTGGCAGTGCTTGCAGGCCTGGTTGCAAACCAGCCCCACGTTCACCTGCAGCGCGTTGGTCTCCAACCGTCGAAGTTTTATGCCGTGCTTCGCGAGCGTGGCACTGAAGGGTATGTTATGTGGGTCAGTGCTCATTTTTTTAAGAGGGGGTTTAACCCATATATATACCGATTATGCGTTTACATTGAAAGCTTTTCTGCAACATTTCTCATTTGCACGCCATGCACCAGGGATGCGCCCCCCCGGATGGCGTTGACAACATGGACCGCCTCGGTCATCTCGGAAAGATTGGAACCTTTTTCCAGGCAATTCTGGGTGTAAGCGTCAATACAGTAAGGGCACTGGATGGCGTGCGCCACGGCCAGGCCGATCAGGGCCTTTTCCCGTTCGGTCAGATCGCCTTCGGCGAAGACTGCACCATAATAGTCGAAGAATTTTTTAGCCAGTTCCGGGGCATCCTTGCCGATCTCCCCAAACTTTGCCAGGTCAGCCGGGTCGTAATACGTCTCCATTGTTTCCTCCCCTTTTTTGCAATTAACTTGATAAGGTGTTCGTTCACAGACGGCATCTTTTGTTTCAGAACACTTGCCCGGCGTAGCCTTTAGGTGTAGACGGGAGGCCTGAGCACTTTTTAAACCACAGGCATAGCGAGAAACTATGTTGAGGATTAAAAAAGTGTTAAAACGCCGCTCTGGACCAAAAGATGCCGCCTGTGAGCGAACACTAACTGCGCATCCAGCGATGATACTTCTCCACCCACCCCAGCAACCTTTCCGGCGCATGCGCCTTTTTCCATGCGCCGGCGGCATACTTATTGGCTTCGGCCAGGGTGGGATAGATATGGATCGTTCCCAAAATTTTATTCAAGCCCAGGTTGTGTTTCATGGCCAGCACATACTCGGCAATCAGATCGCCCGCATGCGCCCCCACGATGGTAACCCCCAGGATCTTATCGGTTCCCGGCTTGGTCAGGACCCTGACAAGCCCGTGGTCTTCGCTGTCGGCAATGGCCCGGTCCAGGTCGTCGATCCCGTAGTCGGTAACCTCATAGGGGATGTTTTGCTCTTCGGCCTCCAGTTTGTTCAGGCCGACCCGGGCAACTTCCGGATCGGTGAAGGTTGTCCAGGGAATGACCCGGTAATCCACATTGAACTTTTTAAATCTTCCGAAGAGCGCATTGACCGCCGCGTACCAGGACTGATGGGCCGCCGTGTGGGTGAACTGATAGGGGCCGGCCACATCGCCGCTGCAGTAGATGTTCGGGTAGTTTGTCTGCAGCAGCTCATTGGTCTCAATGGTGCCGTTGGGGCGCAAGGTGACCCCGAGTTCCTCGAGGCCGAAGCCACGGGCATTGGCCGCCCGTCCCACCGCTACCAGGATTTCGTCGAATTCAACCTCGCGACGGCCCGCCGAATGCTCGCAAACCAGCACCTTGCGTCCGTCTTCCACGTGGACTGCACTGGCCTTGTGTCCGGTGAGGACGGTGATCCCTTCGGCCGTGAATTTTTGCGTCACCATTTCCGACACGTCTTCATCTTCACGCAGCAGGATGCGCGGCATCATCTCTACCTGGGTCACTTGAGATCCCAGCCGGGCAAAGGCCTGGGTCAGCTCCGACCCGATGGGCCCCCCACCCAGGACGACCAGCCGCCGAGGCCGTTTGCGCAGTTCCCAAATGGTGTCCGATGTAAGGTAGCGGACCTGATCCAGCCCTGTAATCGGCGGTACAAACGGTTGGGCACCGGTCGCCACAATAATGTTACGGGTGGTCAGCGTGCGTCCGTTCACCGCTACCGTGAAGGGTGACGTTACCCGCGCTGCACCTTGGATCACTTCAACACCAAGCCCCGTGTAGCGCTCGACGCTGTCATGGGGTTCGACTTTGGCAACGATCTGCTGGACACGCTGCATGACGTCCGCGAAATCGAAATCGACTGATCCGGACTTGAAACCGAATTCGTTGGCCCGGCGGGCATAGGCGAGCATTTTAGCCGAACGAAGCAGAGCCTTGCTCGGTACGCAGCCCGTGTTGAGGCAGTCGCCGCCCATCTTGTGTTTTTCGATGAGGGCCACCTTGGCTTTGACCGCGGCCCCGATGTAAGCTGCCACCAATCCGGCGCTGCCGCCGCCAATGACCACCAGGTTGTAGTCAAACTGCCGGGGGCGAGGATGCCCGGCGTAGACCTTGCGGGCGTTTATGAAGGCCACGGATTTACGGGCGATGAGTGGAAAGATCCCCAGTAGGACAAACGAGAAAATGATGGCCGGCGACAAGATGCCGGCGGCGGATTCGAGCTTGCCGAGTTGCGTGCCGGCATTGAGATAGACAATGGTGCCCGGCAGCATGCCGATCTGACTTACCAGAAAGAACGACCAGGTCTTAATCGGCGTCAGCCCCATTACTACGTTGATCATGAAAAAGGGGAACGCCGGAACCAGTCGCAGAGTGAAAAGATAGAAATTACCGTCTTTCTCGATACCCCGGTTGATAGCGGCCAGCTTGTCGCCAAACTTTTGCTGAATAGCATCCCGAAAAAGAAAGCGGGACAATAAAAAGGCCAGGGTCGCACCGATCGTGCTGGCGAAAGAAACCATGATGGTACCGACCAACAAACCGAAAAGGGCGCCTCCGGCCAGCGTCATGACGGCTGCACCCGGAAGGGACATGGCTGTCACCAGGATATAGATGGTCATATAGATCGCTATGGTCGCGGCCGTATGATTTCGGTAAAAGACTTCAAAATCGTGCTGGCGAGCCTTCATGGCTTCCAGGGTCAGGAACCGCTGCAGATCGAAAAAAAAGAACAACGCGACCACCAGGGCGATAGCCGCCAGCAAAAATATTTTGGTTTGTGTCTTTTTCATTTTCACCTGTACAAGTTCTCAGGGATCACGATCTTCAGTTTTTAGTCGCGTCGCGGTCGAATTACTGACAGGATTTTTTTGGGGCGCGTTTGGCGAGGCGGTCTTTACGGCGGGCAATGGCCTCGCAATTGCGTCTCTTCTGTTCGTCTGTCGACGGAACAATACCCGGAATCTTACGGGGCCGGTTGTTTGTATCCAGGGCCACGAAGGTCAGGTAAGCCGAAGCGGTGTGCTGCACAACACCGGTTACCGGGTCTTCGGTTTCCACCCGGGCACCGATCTCCATGGAAGTTTCCCCGGTCAGGTTGATCGACGCTTTGACGGTCAGCAGGTTACCGATAAAAGCCGGGTGGTGGAAATCGAGCTGGTCGATGGAAGCGGTTACGGCCGGGCCAGCGGAATGCCTTACGGCCACCACGCCGGCGGCATCATCGATATGTTTCATCACGACTCCGCCATGCACGATCCCCGCCGGATTGGCATCCGGCGGGAGCATCATGTGCGACATGATCACGCTGGTCGCATCAACTGTTTTGGGCTCCATCAATTTTTCCAGTATGGATTGATGATGTCTTCGAATATGGTCATCGCCGCTTCCGACCCCTGGCCGGTCGCGGTAACAATCTGTTTGAAACCACCGGCCACGTCACCCGCGACATAAATACCGGGGATCGCGGTCCGGTAATTGTCGTGTTTAATGTAGCCATCATCGGTGAGCTCCAGCCCGAGTTTGCCAGCCAATCCGGTGGCCGGGTCGTAGCCGATGGCCATGAAAACACCGTTGACTGCGATCTCACTCGTCTGGCCGGAGGCCACATCTTCCAGGACCGCCTTTTCAACGATGCCGTTGCCCTCGATACTGACAACGCGGTGGTTGAACATGATGTTGATATCGTTTTCCGGCAGTTTATCGGACAGGAATTTCTGGGCTTTCAACTGGTCCCGGCGGTGGACGATGGTGACGTCCACGCCCATGTTTTTCAAGTGCAGAGCCTCGGTGACTGCACTGTTGCCGCCGCCGACCATCAGCACTTTGCGGCCTTTGAAAAGCGGCCCGTCACAGGTGGCGCAGTAGCTGACCCCACGCCCGGAGTAACGGTTTTCGCCGGGGACGCCCAGTTGACGGTGGCTGGCACCGGTGGTGAGCAGAACGGATTTTGTATAAAATTTGCGGCGACTGGTCTGCACCAGGGTCGGTTCGCCCGGCTGGATGTCAACTACCTCTTCCCCGGGAAAAATGTTCACGTATTCCAGGGCATGGGTCACCATGATGTCCACCAGGGTTTTCCCACCCACCTGCTTCATACCCGGGTAGTTTTCCACCAAGGGGGTTAGGGCCACCTGGCCGCCCAGGACCCCCTTTTCAAGAACGACGGTGTCAAGACCGCTGCGGGAGGCGTAGATCCCGGCACTGAGACCGGCCGGGCCACCGCCCACGATGACCAGGTCGGTGGTGACTTCTTCGGCATCGGTTTCCGGGATAAAGACCGTCTGCTGCTCCAACTTGTCAAGCGAAGCCATAAAAAGTTCTTCCGTTTGGGCTCCCATGGCGATCAGGATGTCATCGGCAAACGCCTGGGGTACCGAGTGGGCGGAATACTGGTCGGCGAGGTCCGGATTGGCCTGGATGTCGATAATTTCCAGAGAGATCAGGTCTGGTTTGCCCACCGCGGCCTTGAGTGCATTGAGCGCCTGCTGGGGGCAGTAGGGGCAGGAGGGGCTTACAAACACCTTCACGTTGCGGGGGGCCTCTATCCGTTTAAGGACGCCCGCGGCCTGCTCGTTCAGGCCGGATGTCTGAGTGCCGATCCGCATAAGGGCTTCTAAAAAGATCTTGGCCTCTTCCCCCATGGGGGCGCCCAGCCAGCGGATATTGTAATTGTCAGGATCGAATACTATGGCGGGCGAGTGCGCCACACCCAATTTACCGGCCATTTCGTGGTCCAGGTCAAACTCGCGGAGTTTAACCCTATCCGTCAATTGTCGGAAAAACCGGATGCCCTGACGAGCAGCCTCACTAAAAATGTCATTCACACCCGCCTTGGTGAAAAGGTAGATCGGGATTTCCCGCTCGATTTGCGACAACATATGTTCCAGCTCAAGCTGTATTCTTCTAATTTCTTCTTCCTGGGCTAATTCCATTTTCACATCTCCTGTTTGAGGCTATCTCAAAAATGTCTTCGTGTCGGGCGTAGCCTTTGGCGAAGCCTGATTGGCCCAATCTTCAGCCTTCGCTGCAGCTATGGCTGATAAACTCTGTTGGGCGCTCGGTTCCGATCCTCGAAATACTTGAGTATTCCTCCGGTCGCAACCTCGCGGCCGCCTTGCCTGTCCGGCGTAGCTCGCAGAGCGTAGACGGGACCTTGAACCAAAATCTTATTTTTCAGATAGCCTCTAGTCTTTATCTTCAAATGGCGGTCTGCGGTTTCATGCAGGTGGACGCCTGATTATTTCTCTGGCGTAGTATAGGGACTGCTTCGAAGATGTCAAAATTGGACCGGTTCAGCTTCAGGCCGGAAGATGCCCCTACGATCGGAGGTTCCCTACCGATCGTCAACCGGAACGAAGGCGCATTCATCCGGTCCGCAATAATCGCCGATATAGTCCGACTCCGGCCGGTAGAGGGCCGGTTTGGCGGCTGCGCCGCCGAACTGCTCTTCAATGACATGGGCCGCCCATCCCGATATGCGCGAAATGGCAAATACCGGCGTAAACAGATCCGACGCGATCCCCATATAGTGGTACAGGGAAGCGCTGTAGAAATCGACATTCACATAAATGTCCCGACCCTTTTTATCTTTGAAGGCCGCCTTGCCCACCTTTTCGAGTCTCTTGGACAGGTCGTACCAGGTTGTGTCCCCCGCACGTTCACCCAGTGTTTGGGACATGGGCGCCAGGATGTGGGCCCGGGGGTCGTCGGTCTGGTAGACAGCATGCCCGAGCCCCATGATGACCCCGCCGGTATCCAGGATATTCTGCACGTAAGCCTCCACCTTGTCCGCCGATCCGATGTCTTTGAGCATGTTCATCACCCGGGTGTTGGCGCCACCGTGGAGTGCGCCGGAAAGGGAACCCACAGCCGCCGTGACCGAGGCGTACATGTGCGCCTTGGTGGACGCCACCTCGCGGGCGGCGAAGGTTGAGGCATTAAAGGAGTGTTCCGCGTGCAGGACCAGGGCCGTATCGAAAAAACCGGCCAGATCGTCGTCGGGGGCCTCGCCGTTGAGCATATAGAAAAAATTTGCAGCGTGGCCCAGGGCCGGATCGGGATCGACGGGTGCTTTGCCGTTGCGGATGCGGTCCCAGGCCGCTACAACAGTGGCGAATTTGGCAATCAATTTGATGGCAATTTTCAGGGCCGTGTCCCGGTCGTGTTGGTTCGCGCCCGGATCCTGATGGGCCAGCATGGGTACCACCGCCTGCAGCACATCCATGGGCAGCGCGTCCTTGGGAAAGGCCGCCATGGCGACGAAAATGTTCTGGGGCAGTTCGCGGTTTTTGGCCAGTTCCTCGGAAAATACCTTCAATTCCGCCTGGTCCGGCAATTTTTCGTAAAGCAGGAGAAACGCCACCTCTTCAAAGGTTACCTTGCCAGCCAGGTCTTTGGCGAGGTAGCCCCGGTAAACCAGCTTACCGATTTTGCCGTCCACGTCACTAATTTTGGTGCTGGCAATAGTCACGCCTCTTAAACCCGTATTTTGGATTACTTCACATGCCTCTTCCATGGTTCACCTCGATTTATTTTGGGTTTACCCGCTGACGGCAAAGACCTGGGCTGCCCAACGGCAGAGTACGGCAGCGGTATCATTGTACGTTGAACGCCGGACTGGCTCTCCGTAATCACATTTCAATTTCCGTGCCACTCTATGCGTTGGTCGCCGGAAGCCCTCCTTCCTGACATGTCTGCATAACGAATTGTAAATATGAATGAATTTTACATTAAAAAGTCGTGGCCGAGGAGCCTGGCCCCAGGGACGGTTTTGTCTCAGAAACTATTGATACAAAAGTGTATCGCAATACAGGCTGGTAGTCTGAAACAGGTGTCGGGATGGGATTAATGTTGGCGGAAGGGGAAGCGCTGGGAATGTTTGGAAGCGGTTTCAAAACCTTCAATCGGGTTCAAGATCCAGTCTTCGCTTTACGAGCTTTCCACTTCGCTTTCCAAGCTTCCGTCTTCGCTTTACAAGCTACGCCGGACAAGACGCCGCACAAGTCGCCGGATCAGTCTGCGCTAAAAGCTACGCCTGACAGGCAGGCAAGGTGGCCGTGAGGTTCCCCGCCTAGCGGGACTTCCCGCTTGATCTATTCCTTGAAGGTGGGTCGCAAAACGGAGGAATACTGATAGTATTTCGAGGATTTCAACCGAGGGTCCAACAGAGTTAATCAGCCATAGCTGCAGCGAAGGCTGAAGATTGGGACCGAGGGGCGGTTTTGAAACCGCTTCTAGGATGCTTTTTCCTGTTTGCGGGAGCAGGCCGGGCACAGGCCGGTGAATTCGAGATTATGCCCGATAATATCAAACACGGTGGTCTGATACAGCTCATCTTCCAACTGGTTCAAAGGTGCAATCGGCGCATCGGCGACGGTGTCGCACCCAACACAGCGAATATGGTAATGCCGATGGGGGTGCCCGTCATACCTTTTCAACGATCCGCTCAGCTCCAGTTTCTGGATCTCACCCAGTTCGGATAGGATTTCGAGGTTGCGGTAGACCGTTCCCAGGCTGATGCGGGGCAGCCGTTTGCGAACCAGCTGGTATAGCTCATCGGCGCTGGGATGGGCTCGGGAATTTCTTAACTCTTCAAGGATTACGGCCCGTTGGCGGGTCATGCGCATATTTTTGTGTACTTCCACGTCGGCCCTCGTGTAACCGGTTTGGGTACTACAACCTATCCCAAATCACTAAAATAAACCCCGGGCAGTGTCAAGGATGAAATGCCGGGGCCATTGACGGGCATTTTACCGTCAACGCTATTGCTTATACAGGACAATCCTCACAGGTCTACCCACATGTCGGCTTCATTGCCGCAGCTCGTGCAGGTAGCCGAGCCCTTGACTTTCATCGGTTCATGCGTGTGGTCGTGAGCCGACTCGCCGGCGGCAGCCTCCCCTTCATCCGGCAACGAACAGGTGACCACCATCTCCGCTTCATTGCCGCAATTTTCACATTTACAGACCTGTTTGACTTTTTTCGTGGCACTGCTCATCGTCATTCTCCTGATGCTATGATGTTAAGGTGTATGCCGATCTTGTAGCATATCACCGCAAAAAAAATAACTATAAAAATAACGTGAACTGGGATACCCTGACAACATTCCATCCGACCGCTAAAAACGGCATGATAGTTGCTACCATCTCACGGGAGATACTGGCCACTGTATACGTCTCCCGGGCCATATCTGCGTTGTGTATCACGCAGCCCCACTGTACACAACGGCGCTATGGCCGCCCCTGGGCGGCCCGATCAATGGGGTGCCCGGAACTTGCCCTGTACCGGGAACCGCTAGCGGAGAGCCTATGAATATTGTGTCCGTTAAAAAAGGCTACGATCTTAACCTGGCCGGTGCGCCGGCGCCGAACCTCGAGAGTCTCAGCCGCCCTGAGAAGGTTGGCTTTCATCCCGACAAGATACCCTTTATCAAGCCGCGCTTGCGGGTCAAGGAGGGGCAAGCGGTCCAGGCCGGCAACCCGCTCATAGAAGACAAGCGCAATCCGCAGGTAACCTTTCCGGCACCCGGGTCTGGTAAGGTGATTCGGATCGGTTTCGGACCGCGTCGGGTGATCACCGAAATTGTCATCGAACTGGACCCGGCGCAGTCGCCGGCCCAATTTCCGGCGCTAGCGCCCGATAAACTGGCGGCCACCGAACGCGAACAGTTGGTCGCCGCAATCCTGGCAGGCAGTATGTGGCCGCTTTTCAGAGAGCTGCCGTTCAAGGATATCCCCCACCCGGAAACCACTCCGCCGCTGATTATCGTCAGCCTCGGGGCTCTGGCGCCCTTTCACCCGCAACCAGAGGTGTACCTTGCCGGACGTGAGGATGATTTCGAGTACGGGGTCAAAATCCTGAAAAAACTGACCGACCGGGTACTGATCACCGCTCCCCATGGCGGGGTCGGCAATACGCGCATCGACAAATTGACAACCCACCAGGTCCAGGGCGACTACCCGGCCGGTGATCCGGCTACCGTTTTGTATCACGTTAAAACGTCCACCCGGGAAAACCGTGGCTGGTACATCAACGGGCCGGATCTGCTGATCCTGGCCGGCTTTCTGCGCAACGGGATTTACCCGGTCGAACGCGTCGTGGCCGTGGGTGGACCCCGGAGTGCCAGCGGCAGACATGTCATGACCCGGGCGGGGGTGCCGCTGGCGGACCTGGTCGGCGAGATGGAGACCGCCGGATTGCGGCTGGTGGCCGGGGGCGTTTTTAACGGTTACAGCGCCGGCCTCGATTCCTATCTCGGGTTTTACGAAACCGCCCTGACCCTTATGCCGTCCGGAGAGCTCAAGGAGATACTGGGCTTCATCCGGCCCGGTTACCGGAAACCCAGTTACTCGCGGGCATTTCTGTCAGTTTTCAACAAGGATCCCAAAGAAGTGGAATGCGACATGAACGGCGAAGACCGCTCATGTATCAATTGCGGCTACTGTCCCCGGGTGTGCCCCGTGGACATTTTACCGCAGTTCACTTTCAAGGCTGTGAATGCGGATGAAATCGAAGATGCCCTGTCCCTGGGATTACTGGACTGCGTGGAGTGCGGGTTGTGCAGTTTTGTCTGCCCGGCCAAGATTGAGATCACCGCCATATTGAAAAGAGCCAAAGAAGCCTACGCCAAGGAAATTGCTTGACCATGAAAAACCTGCGCACCCTTCTGGAGCAGATGCGACCGCATTTCGACAAAGGCGGCCGCTTTCATATGCTGGAACCGTTTTTCGATGCCTGGCAATCCGTTTTTTATGTGCCGGTCAGACCGACCAGCAAAGGCCCGCTGGTCAGGGATTCACTTGATGTGAAGCGTTACATGGCTTTCGTCATCGTCTCCTTGATACCGATTACCATTTTCGGTATTTTCAACATCGGCTTACAGGCCGCGAATCTCGCCGGCGTCACCCTGACTTGGATTGAGATGTTTATCGAGGGGCTCTGGATATTCGTGCCGATGATCGTGGTGGTCTATGCGGTCGGATTTTTCTGGGAAACCCTGTTTGCCTCCATTCGCGGCCACCAGATCAGCGAAGGTCTGCTGGTGTCCGGTTTGCTTTTTCCCCTCACCATGCCGCCAACCGTACCGCTTTGGCAGGTAGCCGTGGGGTTTTCCTTCGGGATTGTCATCGGAAAGGAGATTTTTGGCGGGGTCGGACACAATTTTTTGAATCCCGCCTTAACAGGGCGGGCTTTCATTTTTTTCGCCTACCCGACGAACTTGTCCGGCGACAGCGTCTGGACGGCCGGGCACCTGGCAGCCGATGCGGTCAGCGGGGCTACCCCCCTATCGGCTCTTGCCCTGGCGGAACCTGGCCTACAGGCAAAGGATGTCCTCACCACGGCCGGTTACACGTTGACCGACCTCATTATCGGCACCTATCCGGGAGCCATAGGCGGTACCGGGACCCTTTTTATCCTCTTGGGGGCTGTATTTCTGATTGCCACCGGCATTGCCAGCTACCGGATTATCTTCGGCGGTGTGTTGGGCGTAGTGGCCGCCGGCTTGGCCCTCAATCTCTTGGCCGGCATTTCCGAAAATACCTGGTTCGCGCTGAATCCCCTGTATCACCTTTTGATGGGAGGGGGGCTTTTTGGGATTGTTTTTATGGCGACCGACCCGGTTTCGGCCCCGGGGATGGAGGCGGCCCGTTGGACTTACGGCATCTTGATCGGCGTCCTGACGGTTTTGATCCGGGTTTTCAACCCCGCCTATCCGGAAGGCATCATGCTGGCCATTCTATTCATGAACGTGTTTGCGCCCCTGCTGGACTATTTCGAAATCAAGCTTAAGGTTAAAAAGAGGATTCCCAATGTCTGATACGCTGAAATCAATCTGGTTTGCCGCAATTACCGCGCTGGTAGCCAGTTTGTTGTTGACGGGAGCCTCATCCGGCCTCAAGGATTACCGGTTGGCCAATATCAAAATCGACAACCAGAAAAACCTGCTCAAGTCCGTGGGGCTTATCCACCCGGATGTCTCTTACTCGGGGGAAGATATCGAAAAGCTGTTTCGCGAGAATATAAAAAACTACCGCGTGGTTGAAACCGGGGACCTCGTCCCTGAAACCGCCGCAGGGCCCCCAGGCAGCCCGCTATTTCTATATGTTCGGGAAAACCAGACCCAGGCTTACATTTTACCGGTGCATTCACGGGGTCTTTGGGCCAAAATAGACGGCTACCTGGCACTTGAGAATGACGGCCGCACGATTTCCGGGTTCACGGTATACAACCACGGTGAAACCCCGGGACTGGGCGGGGAGATAGAGAAAGCCTGGTTTCAAAACAATTTTCGGGGAAAGAAAATTGTGAATCAAAACAATAAGTTTGTATCCGTGGGCATCACCAAGGGAAAGGTGGCGGACACGATAGCCGCGGAAAGCCAGGCCAATTATGTTGATGGTATCAGCGGCGCCACCCTGACGGGCCGCTTTCTTACCGAGGGCCTGCGCGAGACGCTGTTGACATATGAAAAAGTATCGGCCAACTTTCGTGAAGGCCGCATCAATATCAGCACGTCTAAGGCCGCTAAAACGGATTCACCATGAAAATAACAGCGACCAAAGAGTTCAAGGCTCTGGCAGAGCCTCTGATTAAAAACAATCCAGTCTTCATCCAATCTTTAGGGATTTGTTCGGCTCTGGCAGTCACCGTGCAATTGCAAACAGCCGTGGTCATGGGACTGGCCATGACCATGGTGGTGGCTTTTTCCAACCTGATCATATCCACCTTGCGCAACGTGGTGCCCCGCAACATCCGCATGATCGTGGAACTGATCGTGATTGCCTCCCTGGTGATCCTGGCCGACGAGCTTTTAAAAGCTTTTTTGTACGATATCAGCAAACAGCTTTCCGTTTTCGTCGGTCTCATCATTACCAACTGCATCGTGATGGGGCGGGCGGAAACCTTCGCGCTGGGCAACCCACCGTGGGTCTCATTTCTCGATGGTCTGGGCAGCGGGGCCGGTTACAGCATCGTGCTGGTTACGGTCGCCTTTATTCGCGAACTGCTGGGGTCCGGCAGCCTCTTCGGCTTCCAGGTGGTGCCGGAGGCCCTTTACCAGGCCGGCTATCAGGACATGGGGTTCATGCTGCTGGCACCGGCGGCATTTATCATCATCGGACTGCTGGTGTGGCTGCAGAAGGCACTGATTAAAGAATAGGTATAAGGTATAGGGTATAAGGCATAAGGTAGAAGGTATAAGGTAGAAGTAAATCCTTAAGCGCATTGGCTCCTGGCTTAGACCTTAAACCCTACACCTTATACCTTCTACCTTAACCCTAATCACCTGCGAAGCTTACGCGGAGCATTAAATGGAAAACCTGGTCAGTATATTTTTAAATTCGGTGTTCATCGGCAATATCCTGCTGGCCTACTTTTTGGGAATGTGTTCGTTTGTGGCGGTCTCCAGCAACATGGAAACCTCCATCGGGCTCGGGTTTGCCGTGGTGTTTGTGCTTGCCATTACCGCGCCGGTGAACTGGCTGGTGTTCCATTTTCTTCTGGCGCCAGGGGCGCTGTCCTGGGCGGGACTGCCCGGTATCGACCTGAGCTTTCTGAAATTCATTACGTTCATTGCCGTTATCGCGGCCATGGTCCAAGGTATCGAGATGGTCATGGATCGCTATGCCCCGGGACTTTACAACGCCCTGGGCGTGTTTTTGCCACTCATTACCGTCAATTGCGCCATATTGGGGACATCGCTCTTCATGGTCGAGAGAAATTATACCTTCCTGGAATCGGTGGTGTTCGGCGTCGGGTCGGGAATCGGCTGGCTGATGGCCATCGTGGCCATGGCCGCCATCCGGACCAAACTGCGTTATGCGGATCTGCCCAGGGGACTGGAGGGCTTCGGTATAACGATGATCATCACCGGCCTGATGGCCATGGGCTTTATGATCTTTTCCGGCATAGCCCTGTAGGCGCAGGAGTAGAAAGTGACCTATATTATCAGTATGTCCATTTTTACCGGCCTCATCCTGATCCTGGTGGGGATCTGCCTGTTTGTGGAGGCCAAGGTTGTTAAAAAAGGGGACAGCACGGTCGTGATCAATGAAGACGAAGACAAAAGCATTCAGACGCCCATCGGGACCACGCTGCTGGCGTCTTTGTCAAACAATGGGATTTTCATCCCTTCGGCCTGTGGCGGCGGCGGATCGTGCGGGATGTGCAAGTGCAAGGTGACCGCAGGGATCGATGGATTCATCCCCACCGAACTGGCCCACCTTTCCCGCAAGGAAAAAATGGACAACATTCACCTGGCCTGTCAGTTGAAGGTCAAGGACGATCTCAGGATCCGTATCCCGGAAGAAATTTTCAACGTCAAGAAATACAGCGCCACCGTGGTTTCCAACGTAAATGTGGCCACCTTCATCAAGGAACTGGTATTGGAATTGGATGAGGGTGAAACACTCGATTACGAGGCAGGTGCCTACATCCAGATCGATATTCCCGAACATGAACTTTCTTTTTCCCAGTTTCGGGTCCGGGTGAGTGAACGTTTCCGGCCGACCTGGGACCGCTTTAACCTCTGGGGTTTGAAAAGCAAGGTTGAAGAACCGATATTCAGAGCTTACTCACTGGCCAGTCCACCTGCCGAAAAGCGCCGCCTCAGTTTTACAATCCGCATCGCGACCCCGCCGCCGGGCCAAAATGCCGCACCGCCGGGCGCCGGTTCTTCGTTTATCTTCAACTTGCAGGAAGGTGACAAGCTGACGCTCAGCGGACCCTACGGCGATTTTTTAGCCAAAGATACGGATCGAGAAATGTGCTACATCGGCGGCGGGGCAGGTATGGCACCCCTCAGGTCGCATATCTTTCACCAACTCGAATCGCTTCAGACCAGCCGTAAAATAACCTTCTGGTACGGCGCGCGCTCGATCGCGGAGTTGTTTTTTGAAGATGAGTTCAAGCAACTTGAGGCAAATCACCCCAATTTCAGATACTACGTGGCCTTATCCCAGCCGGAACCGGATGATAAATGGGACGGTATGCTCGGCTACATCCATCAAGCCGTTTTGGATAACTACCTCGAGCGGCATGAAGACCCGACGGAAGTGGAGTACTATCTGTGTGGGCCGCCCATGATGGTGGACGCGGTGGAGGCGATGCTCGATGACCTGGGGGTTGAGCCGGAAATGATCGCCTACGATAAATTTTCCTGAATACGTCTATACGTATTCAGGGGTGTTACGTTTTAGGTTTTAAGTGTTAAGATAAAACCAACCGCAGGCCCATCTGAACCCTTCATTGTTATATTGCCAACGCCCGCCTTTCCGGCGAAAGCCGGAAATCACTAAAAAAGTTGAAGTGGTTTTAGGCCCCTCCATCGAGTTCAAGATCGAGGCGGCCGTGAGGTTTTAACCGGAGGAATACTCAAGTATTTCGAGGATTGAAACCTCGCGCCCAACGCAGAGGTTGGGCTTGAGGGCGGGGGATAAAATCACTTCAAAACATTTTTTCCGGTGGCCTTCTTTCCGGCACATACTCTTTTTCAATTTTCCCGGCATTCCAATCTTCTGATACATACAGGGCACAGTAGCAGCTGCCGAATTCTGCCACATCAGGCTCGCGGTACTCGCAGGGGCAGATGATATCGCGGTCCTTCTCGCGGTCGGCGGCGGCCAGGCGGCAGGGGCAGGCCATGTACCCGTAGCGGTCCTTGTTGGTGAGCAACGCCTCCAGCAGGTCCATGACCTTTTCGCGGTCCGTATTGAAAAAATAACCTTTGGGTTCCTGGACTTTACGCAGTTTTTCATAAAGCGTCTGAGCATCCATTACAATCCCAGTGCCTCCTTTATTTTGTCTTCCTTGTAGCCGACGATAACCGTTTCACCGATAATGACGGTGGGAAACGAACATTTGGGGTTGAATTTGCGGACATCTTCCAGGATGGCCTTTCTTTCATCGCCTTCCAGCAGGTCGACATCGACAAAATCGTATTTGATCGTGCACTCGGAAAGGAGTTTTTTTGTAGATTTGCAATGGCTGCAGGTACTCAGGGAGAAAACCTTAACATCTTTGTCCGTCATGGCAGAATCCTTTCCAGAATTAACTCGAAACGACAGCCGTCATCGCCAGTTGAGCGCCGCTGCACCGGTTTCGTTATAACCCTGACTGTGTTGGCAAGGGTGATTTACAAAGTTTGTCAATAATATCAGATGACCGATTATTGGGGATCAATCCTAACGGCCATAATTCATTTCTCTCATTAGCACTACAAAATAAAAAATTGAAGGCATTTTAAAGCGGTTACCCATTCGGTCTGCCGGTTACCCCTTATGACGGGCCGTAGAACGCTCTCAAAACTTCATTTGAATGTTTGAATGTTGTATATAACTAACAGATATAATATAGTTAATAAACATTTTCATCCTCGACCAAACCCTACCACCTTTTGGGGTTGCCTAAAAAAAATACCCGATTCAGATATTTTTGTTGACAAGTAGGCATAGTTTGCCCTTAATAGTAACTATTACTAATAAGATCGCAAGTTGGCTGGATTGGTATTGCCGGGTACAGTGCGCGACCCAAGGCGGAGCACCCCCGAAACTCTGCTTCAAAACCACCAACCGTGAGTAAATTTTCAGTAGCCGTTAGGTTCTGGCAACCTTATTCGGTGTTCCAATCAGCCGCCGGCATTACAACCTCATAACTTCCAGGAGGCATAACATGGCAAAGGATAAAGTCACTTCTAAGAAAGAAGTCCCAATTAATATTCTAACGGGCTGCGATGCCACCGAACAGATGCTGGCCAAAGCCCGTCAGGACGGCGTGGAAACTGCTTTTGATCGCGCCGCCAATATGAAAGCCTGTCCCATCGGGGCTGATTCGGCCTGCTGCAAACATTGTGCAATGGGACCGTGCCGTCTCAATTCGAAAGATCCCTATGCAAAAGTTGGGGTATGCGGGGCAACCATCGACACCATCATGGCCCGCAACTTTGGTCGTAACGTGGCGGCCGGGACGGCCTCCCATACCGACCACGGCATGGCAATGCTGGCTCTGTTCCGGGAAGTGGTTGAAGGCCACAACAAACATTACAGCATACGCGACCACCTAAAACTTGAGCGAGTGGCCAAGTCGCTGGATATAGAAATTGAAGGCAAGACCACCGAGGAAGTGGCGGTGGCCTTGTGCGATGAACTGGAAAAGACCTATACCCAGGTCGAGGGTGAAATCCCGCTGATCAAACTGGCCCCGAAAGCCACCCTTGAAAACTGGCGCAAACACGGGGTTGTGCCCCGGGGCGCCATGCGCGAGGTAATGGAACTGATGAATAGGACCCACGAGGGCGTGGACCAGCACTACGATAACCTGGTTACCCAGTGCAGCCGCTGTGCCCTGGCCGACGGCTGGGGGGGGTCCATGGTGGCCACCATTATCTCCGACATCCTGTTCGGCACGCCGGTGCCGACAGCGGTCGAAGTGAACATGGGTGTTCTGAAAAAAGACCAGGTCAATATTATCGTCCACGGCCATGAGCCCAACCTGTTCGAGTCCATGATTGCCTCCGTGAATGAACCGGAGCTTATCCAGGCGGCCAAGGACGCCGGCGCCGAGGGGCTGAACCTGGTTGGCATGTGCTGCAGCGGGGCCGAGATGATGGTCCGGCACGGTGTTCCGCATGCCGGTAATTTCATGTCCGTAGATACGGTTCTGGTCACGGGCGCTGTTGATGGGTTCACAGTGGATATCCAATGCATCAGCCAGGGGCTGGCCAAGGTTGCCCAGTGCTATGACACCCCCATGTTTACCACCAACCCCCGGTGCCATATTGAAGACGCGACCCACATCGAATTCGAAGAGAGCGATCCCCAGGCCTGTACCGACGACATCGTGATCAAGGCGATTTCCCGGTTCAAGAACCGAACCAAGCCGATCGTCATACCGCCGATTGTCAATACCGGCGTTCACGGATTCTCCCAGGAGTACATCGGCTATATGCTGGGTGGCTCTTTCCGGGGTTCTTATGTGCCGTTGAACGAGAATATCATCAACGGCCGGATCCGCGGGGTGGCCGGCGTTGTCGGCTGTAACAACGCCCGCGTCAAACAGGACTGGGTCCATGTGGAACTCGTCAAGGAATTGATTAAAAACGATGTACTCGTCCTGCAGACGGGCTGTTCACAGATTGCTTTGGCCAAGGCCGGGCTGACCTCCCCTGAAGCCGCTGTCCTGGCCGGCCCGGGTTTGGCCGAAGTGTGTGAAACGGTCGGCATGCCACCGGTTCTGGGAATCGGGGCCTGCGTGGACAATAGCCGGATTTTGCTGGCCGCCACCGAGATGGTGAAAACCGGTGGTCTCGGCGATAGCATTGCCGACCTGCCGGCGGCCGGGGCTGCTCCCGAGTGGATGAGTGAGAAGGCCATCGCGATCGGGCAGTATTTCGTAGCCTCCGGGGTATACACGATTTTCGGGGTGACATTCCCGATTATCGAGGAGACCAAGTTCCATAAATTGCTGTTCGGCGGTCTGGAAGAGCGCGGCTTCGGCAAGTGGGGCTTCACTCCGGATCCTTATGAAATGGCCAATATGATGATTGCCCATATCGACAAGAAACGGAAACAGCTCGGCATCGATAAGGCCCGTGAGCGTGTCCTTACCGACATGGCCGATCGCCGCGCCATCGACGCGGCTTAAACCTCACGGCATCAATAGGTTCAGGGCCTGGGTAAAATCCTCCTTGATAAATCCCAGGACCCTGACCCCCAAAAGCCATCCCGGAACAATTCCGGGATGGCTTTTTTTGTTATACTTTCAGGCAAATAGCCATTTCAGGGTAAGATTTTGGCCCAAGATTCAGTCTTCGCCCTGCTAGCTTACGTCTTCGCCTCAGGCTACGCCGCACAAGTCGCCGGATCAGTCTGCGCTAAAAGCTACGCCTGACAGGCAGGCAAGGCGGCCGGAAATTTCATACCGGAAGAATACTAATGTATTTTGAGGATGTGAAATTTGCGCCCAACGCAGAGATTTATCCGCCTTGGGCGGATTGGGCCAAAAGCTTCCCCCAAAATGGATAGAACCTATCTCAAAAAACGGATTTTGGTTCAAAATCAAGGCGGCCGTGAGGAATGAACCGGAGGAATACATCAGGTATTTCGAGGATTTATTCCAAGCGCCCAACAGAGTTTATCAGCCATAGCTTCAGCGAAGGCTGAAGATTGGGCCAATCAGGCTTCGCCAGAGGCTACGCCCGACATGAAGACTTTTTTGAGGTAGGTTCTACTCAAATGCATCCGCGTTGGCGCCCAAAAACCGATACAGCGTCGCACGTCCTACGCCGAGGAGCTTGGCGGCCTTGGCCTTGTTGCCGCCCGTGGTTTTCAAAGCCGTCCGGACCGATTCGACGTCAAGTTTACCGACCCTGTTTTTAGGCTTGATGTCCCCGGTTTTGAGCCGCGATATCTCCGGCGGCAGGTCCCCCTTTTTAATGACGTCCCGGGTACTTTTGACGATGGAGAATTGAACTGCGTTCAGCAATTCGCGAACGTTGCCCGGCCAGTCATAGTCCATCAATGCGCTCAGGGCTTCATCGGTGACGGTGGGAGCCGGGCTGTTGTGACGCCGTCCAGCCTCCCGCAGGAAGTGGGAAACCAGCAGGGGGATATCAGTGCGGCGATCCCTTAACGGCGGGAGATTCACCGGGATGACATTGAGGCGGTAATACAGGTCCTCGCGGAATCGTTCTTCCTGGATTTCGTGCATGAGATCCTTGTTGGTGGCGCTGATAACCCGCACGTCGACTTGCATGGTTCTTTCACCGCCCACCCTTTCAAACTTTCCGTCCTGCAGAAAACGTAGCAGCTTGACCTGCATCAGCTTGGAAAGTTCCGCCACTTCGTCAAGAAAAATGGTGCCTTTGTCGGCCAGCTCAAAGCGCCCCTTTTTATCGCGGATGGCCCCGGAAAATGAACCTTTCACGTGGCCGAACAATTCACTTTCGATCAGGGTCTCCGGCAGGGCCCCGCAATTGATCGGTACGAACGGCCCGCCGGAGCGCGGGCTCTCGTTGTGAATCGCGGCAGCCACCAGTTCTTTACCGGTGCCGGTCTCACCGAAGATGTGCACCGGGTAGTCATAGCCCGAAACATCCTTGATCTGCTGGAAGACCTGCAGCATCTTGATGTCCTGGCCGATGATATTGGCGAAACTGCGAATGTCGCCGGCCTTTATCTGCAGGTTGATCAGGTCGGTCAGATCCTTGAAGGATACCAGCACACCGAAGGGGGCATCGTGTTCGTCGAGCATGTTGGTGACGGTCATCTCGACCCGGCGCTGCTCTCCCGTTTTGGTCGTAATCGTGAGGGCCTTTTTCGTCATATCGGTCGGCGGGACGGCTTCCCCGCAGAAATTGCAGTCCGCACTGCAAAATGGGGCGCCAAAGGCTTCATGGCAATCCTGGTCCAGAATTTCAGCCCGGGAATAGCCCGTGATTTTTTCGGCGGATTTATTGAAAAAGATGATGTTCCGGTTGAGATCGTGGGCAATGATGCCTTCCTGGAGGTTGTCCAGGATCCGGCTGAGGTTGCTGGGGCTTTCGATCATCCGGTTCAGTTTGTCGGAGATGTTGGTTTTCATACACTCTCAAGCAACGTGCGTGAAGGCTTCGGGCAATAAATGCCAATTCATATATCAATCTGATATCAAAGTCAAATTTTGAATTTAACAGGTTGGTTAAGGGTAATTGATGTCAGGTCGATGATCACGTCATAGGCAACTATTTCCACACCTTGGGCATGGACCGCGCGCAGGGCTTCGCCATAGGCGGGATCGATGTCATCAGCCGGTTGAAACAACCGGGCATCCATACGTTGAATCAAAAAGAACATCACGGCCCGGTGTCCGGAGGCGACCAGGCGGCCGAGTTCTTCCAGGTGCTTGCGTCCCCGGGCGGTGACCGCATCCGGAAAACGGGCGACGCCATTTTCCACCAGCGTGCAGTTTTTAACCTCTATATAACAGGCGCCCTGCTGCGGTGAATACAGCCGAATGTCCAGACGGGAATGCGCCCCGACCTTGACTTCCCGCTGAATATCACGGTACCCGCTCAGTTCACTTACCTGGCCGCTCGCAATGGCGTGGGCGACCAGGCGGTTGGGCAACTGGGTGTTCACCCCCACCAGGGAGTTGGGCATATCGATCAACTCCCAAGTATACTTCAATTTACGTTTGGGATTGTCGTGTTGTGAAAGATAGACCAGTCGGCCGGGGTGGCTGCAGGCCAGCATGCGGCCCGAATTCGGGCAGTGGGCCGTCACCTCCCGGCCATCCTCCAGGACCACATCCGCCAGAAAACGTTTGTAGCGTTTCACGAGTTTTCCGGGAATGAGTGGGGGCAGGGCAACACCCCTGGCACAATCTGGTTGGGTATGGTCTGGCATTGATCGGAGAGTAGGGTTTCCCGTAAGCGTTATTCGGCGATCACGAAATCCGACCGTATACGCATATACGCCTGGCGTCAACCGGATTAAGAGATGCCATTGTAGAATATGCAGTGTTTACAAACATGCACGTTTCGGTGGTAAGCTTCGCAAGAAACCGGCTGCAGGGGTTTGGGAATGGATGGGCAGGCAGGTCTATTTATTGGGGCTGGGTGTCAAGTCATGCCATTTGATGATTTCATGATAGAGGCCGTTGGCTTTAATCGCCTTCAGTGCAGCCCGAACCTTGTTGACCAGGCGGTCCGACGTTTGTTTGCTGAAAGCCATCTCAAAGTCGACCGACATTTCCGGGACGTATAAGGCGGTTTTGATTCTGTCTGGATCCAGTTTGAATTGACGCAATTCATAGGCCAGCGTCAATTCATCATCCATGATTAAATCACCCCGGCCCGCATAGAGCATGCGCAGTGCCTGCTCCTGCTGATTCACCAAATGGAACTCAAGCTTTTCCCTGAAGCCTTTTTTGATGAGAAATTGATGCCTGAAATCGTCGCGTGGAATAATGGTCACGTACTTTTTGGCATCTTGCACTGTAGACAGGTGGATGTCATCGCGGTCGGCCAGGTGAAAAAAGTGTTCTTTCACCGACCCGAGCATGCCGGCCCATTTGAAGAGGTTTTCTCGTTGGGGCGTTCTGACGATGCTGTAGATGAGGACATTGGGCCGGTCAAGAGCGATCCGATAGGCTCGGGACCAGGGGTATACTTTTAATTCAAACTCGATATCGGCTTCGCGCAAAGCGGCCTCTACGATTTCCGTAGAGATTCCGCTAACGGTCTTGCCGTCGGTGGTCTGCCAGGGCGGCAAGATCTCCGTAACGACGGTGATCTCTGCGGCTGCCGCCACGTTCGCCACCAGCAAACAACATAACAATAGGCCTATCTTCTTCATAACCAGCCACCATCTCACATTCTACCAGCCGGCACTTCTGTTAGAGTATGACTAGAGTAATACATCTCCACGAGCATGGCAACTTGCGCTTTCGCCGTGTCGAGGGCGGACTTGCCTAAAACTGGTGTCACTTATAGTATCGGCAAAAATATTAAAATCTTGACACACCTCAGCCACTTTGCCATCTTTTGCGACACCCATCTTGGGGTTGGCTATCCGCCGGGGGGAGGATAGATGCCCATTTTAAAAATAACCTACAGGCATCCATATGAACCGGTGCGGGGCGTTGTAGTCCGCCGCAAGACCCCACAGCCTCGCGCTTTTAACCGGAGGATGCCACCAGCAGTTCAAGGAGTCCTGGTATGTCGAAGCTCAAGAAGGTTGGCCTGGGGATAGCAGTACTGCTGATCATTGCGGCAGCCGGCGGTTTTGCCTATATCCGCCATCTCACCACCCGCGGAATCCCGGATTACGACGGTAAGCTGCAGCTGAGCGGCCTGTCCGCGGAGGTGATGGTCTACCGCGACCAGTATGCCGTACCGCACATCTATGCGCAGAATGAACAGGACCTGTATATGGCCGTGGGGTATTGCATGGCACAGGACCGGTTGTTTCAGATGGACCTCATCCGCCGGGTAACCATGGGGCAGCTGGCCGAAGTGGTCGGCGAAAAAGCCGTGAAGATCGACCACCTCATGCGGGCCTTGCGGATACCGGAAAAATCGCGGCTGATGATTTCAAAAACGGACCCGGTCATCTTGCGCCAGGCAGAGGCTTTCTGTACGGGCATCAACCAGTTCGTAGCCCTGCACAAGGACCGACTGCCCGTGGAATTCGCCATTCTCGGCTACATCCCGGAAAAATGGGAACCCGTGCATGTGTACAATGTGGCCAGCTACATGGCTTTCGACCTCTCAACCGGATGGAAAACCGAAGTCATGTTCCACAAGGTGCTGGCCAAGGTCGGCCGCGAGCGACTGGCGGTCATTTTGCCGGATATACCGGCCTATAATGAGGTCATTTACCCTGATTTCGGGCCCGACTTCGGGCAGCACGCATCCTCCATGGAGACGGAAGGCACCCTGCTGGCCGCAGGTCGGCTGCTGGAGCGGCTTGGTTTGACCACGTTCAGCGGCAGCAACAACTGGGTTGTTTCCGGGAAAAAGAGTGTTACCGGAAAACCAATCCTGGCCAATGATATGCACCTGGGACTCAATGCGCCGGGGATCTGGTACCAGATGCACCAGGTGGCCACTGATACCGGGTTGAATGTCACCGGGGTGGTAGTCCCCGGCCAGCCTTTTGTTGTCGCCGGGCATACGCCCCATATCGCCTGGGGGTTTACCAACGTCAAGGTCGATGACATGGATTTTTACCTGGAGAAGATCAACCCGGACAATCCGGATGAATACGAATTCAACGGCCAATGGCGGAAGATGACGGTTACAACCGAAAAGATCAAGGTCAAAGGCGGTGAGATCGTCGAGAAGAAGCTCCGTTTTACCCACCGCGGCCCCATCATTTCCGAGTTGAAAAAAGTCAAAAAAGAAGCCCTGTCCATGCGCTGGACCGGTAACGAATACAGCAACGAGTCCCGGACACTGTACCTGCTGGCCCGGGCGCGCAGCTGGGAAGATTTCAAAAGTGCCGTCAGTACGTTCAAAGCGGTTAGCCAGAATATCGTCTATGCCGATATCAACGGGAATATCGGCCTCTATTGCGCGGCGGGCGTCCCGATCCGCAAAAAGGGAACCGGTTTGGCGGTCATGCCCGGCCGGACCGATGAGTACGACTGGCAGGGTTTCGTGCCCTTCGAAGAACTGCCGCACAGCTACAACCCCAAAAGCGGTTTTCTCTCCTCAGCCAACAATAGGACCGCCTCCAATGACTACCCGCACTATATCAGCAACTTGTACGCCCCGGGTTATCGCTACCGGCGCATCAATGAGATGCTGACGGCCAAGGAGAAGCTCTCCCTTGAAGATTTCATTCAGATGCATGCCGACTGGAAATCGAAGCTGGTTGAAGACTTGCGCCCGGATATCGTCAGGGTCCTTAAAAGTGCAAACGACCTGAGTTCGGTCGAAAAGCAGGCTGCCGGCCTGCTTGAAGATTGGGACGGCACCATGCTCGCCGAAAGCGCGGCCGCTGCTGTTTTCGAACATTTCTATGTGGCTTTTCTGCGCAATGTTTTCCGCGACGAACTGGGCGAGGAACTTTTCAAAGAGTTTCTCAATGCCGGTTCCGTGGCCAATTTAGCCGTCCAACGGATGTGGGCCGATCAGGCGTCTGTCTGGTACGACGATGTCAACAGTGCCGGCCAAAAGGAGCGGTTTGCCGATATTGTATTGAAAAGTTTCCAGGACGCGGTTGCCCGCCTGGAAAAAGACCTGGGCGGACAGCCGGAGAGTTGGCAGTGGGGCAAGATCCACCAGTTGACCCTGAAACATCCGCTGGGGAGTGTCAAGATTCTCGACAAAGTGTTCGACCTCAACCGGGGACCGTATGAAATCGGCGGCAGTTCGCACACGGTGAGCCCCTATAAATACAAGTATAAAGAACCGTTTCATTCGAACCACGGGGCGTCCCACCGGCATATCTATTCCCTGGCAGATTGGAACGAGTCCCTTTCCGTCATACCCACGGGTAACTGCGGGGTGCCGGCCAGCAAATATTATTGTGACCAGACCGAGATGTACCTGGCCAATGAATACCACCCCGATTATTTTCGGCGGGATCTGGTGGAAAATAGTGCGGTGCATGAGTTGACACTCACACCATAGTTGAAGCTGACTCAAGAACGGCTCAAGGTTGACAACCGCTTGGAAATTCCTTATTTTCCAGGTACTGAGATGGCCGCCAACCGGGCTGCTCATCTGCTCTTTCACATAGGAGGAATTCACTATCCTACCTGTGATGCTCAGATCTTTAAAAAGGAAAGACTTTAAAGGTTTGCATGCCATTCATGGGGGCGAAACGGCTTCGACGGGGATACTGAAGCTCCGGCTGCATACCGAGCGTTTTCCTGTTCGCTCGTAAATCCAATGGGAAGTTTAAATATAATCGCAGACGATTATAACTACGCTGTAGCTGCATAGCTACCGTCCTCCCGGAATTTCTCTCGCGGTTCCGGGAAGGGCGTCGACTAGCGGGATAGCTGGCGCGGATTGCCTGATGCCGCGCCGGCGAAACTCTTATCAGGATAAGCTTTCAGGGACCCGGTCCGAAGGGGACCTGCAGGACGAAAACCAAAATTCGGAATAAGTATGTAGACGCCTGTGCGGATGATTTTCGGACGCGGGTTCGACTCCCGCCGCCTCCACCACGATATTAATAATTAAAACAATATGTTATGTACTTTTAGGTGTTCTTTGTCGGGATACCATTGGTAGTTCAATACTACCATTTAGCTTCACGAACCAATTGTGCTCATTTAATTTGTTAAAGCTCCTATATTTTTCCTCTTGCAAGATTCCTCAGAATACCAAAATCATTCCTCGGTTGAGGAAATCCAGCTTAAGCCACGCAATATTAGCAATATTCCTCAGTCCAGATACTCTCCGAAAATATTTAGTTCGTACAATTTTTATTATAGGTGAGTTATCCCCACCCAACCGGACCTCTATCATTGATATACATACACAACTTTGCTAAAAACAGAATGTTAATTTTTAGCTGAATAATAGCTACTTCGGCTAAAGGTTGATGTATAAAAACAGAAACTTATTTATGAATACAATAAATAACAGAGCTTGCACTCCATCTTTCCCAGCAATCTTTCTAGAGAATCTAAACAGGAGATGCCAATGCGCTTTTTATCTGAATTGCTAAAGTATTGTGTTCTGGGATTAATAATTCTCTCGATTACCAACTGTGCACCAACTCATAGAAGAGAAGCCTATATGCCGACCAAACACTCATTTATGGATCAGGAGTTGGGAAAATCTTTCAAAGCGTCGGTTGGTATTTTACCAATTACCACTACCAGACCCCTTGAAGTAAAGGCCAGTTATAAGGGAAGTACGTGGACTTATACGTATGAGCAGCTGATGTACTCAATCACACAAAAAACCCGAGCCGCATTTCAGGATAGCGAGCTCTTCCCCAATGCTATAGAAATCGAGAACGATATTGATTTTGCTAGAGAGTCGATCAAGCCGGAAAAGGCTGCAAAGCTTGCCGCTGATAATAATGTTGACCTTCTATTTATAGCGGAAATCACGCGGCTATTTGAATGGGATAAACCCGACAACTTTTTTAATTCAGGTTGGACCTTGTCTGCGAAATACGGCCTGTATGACCGACGAGGGGCAACTATAGAAAAGGATTTCGTTACTATAACTCTGGACTCTGAAAAGAGAAAAGATAGCTCTAAGAATGTCTTAATGGGATACGGCCATCCGGATCCGGCGTCGATCGCTTTGGAAGATCAAGTTCTTATAAAATTGCTGCAGCAGCTTTCAGGGTCAGAGGCACTAACTAGGTTCGATGCCGGTATTGCAGATGCAGTAGGTGTTATGAGCGCTGAATCAATTATAAAGGACAGCAGAAAAAGAAACAGCCTGATCAAAGTATCTTTTTTAGGGACGGGCATTACTGCTGTAGACCAGGGAACTTTTTCAAGAAAGAAGCATACCGTTGCTGAGGAGGTTCCAATTACAGTTATGGTAGACGATGAAGTGGTATGCGAAAAAAGACTATCCCCTATGGGTCCTGGTAGATGGGTGGACAAACTATATGTGAATGATTTTGAGTATGAGTGTGAAGTGCAGGTGTCGGCCGGTTCACATACCTTGAAAGTCCTCTTCGACCCCTATCATTGGCGTATTGAGAGACTCCAGGGTTATAATCGCACGACCGGTGGCAGAGGTTTGTCTTCGGCTGGCGAACAACAGTTAACCCGCTTTCAAGATTCTAGGTTTAAGACTACTCCAAGTAAATTGATTCGGATCGGTCCTAATCAAAATGTAATTTTAAAGGTAAATGGTTTAATAGATGAGAATACCAAAAAGATGGGAAGCGAGAATATTTCCTACCAGGTCAGGTAGGTGGACCGAATAATTATAGTTTGCCAAAATGGTATCGACTGAACTTAAAAGACTGTCATTATTTAAATTGCATCCTATCGCCTAATACAATGTCCTTCCAAAAAAGGAATGCGTAAATGCGTTTTCTTAACTGGATCTGGTTATGCATATTCTTCACCCTGCTATATGGGTGTTTATCCACGGCTTATGAAAGGCGCGATTTGGTCGATCGCAGAATTACTCAGGAAAAAGCTACCCCTTTGGTGTCAGGAAATGCCTCCTACGATGCGGGCAATTTTAAAGCAGCCTATCAATATTATCAAAATTATATCAACCAGACCTCTGAAGAGATCAAGAACCCCTGGGTTGGCGGACGAAGCTGGATAGGGGTCCCCCCGGAAACATTAACCGACTTTGAAAAACAACCCCTTAATGCCCACCTGATGGTATTTCGCAGAATGGGCGAGATCAGTCAATCCAAAGGGAATTATCGAGAAGCCGTTCAATGGAACAAAAAGGGATTGGTGTTTGCTAGAAAAATATATAACAGCACTATAAATGATATGGTCGGTTCTAAAGCGCCTTTTCATATTGAAGCCCGGTTCTATATCGGCCAGTATTACAGATCTTTGGGCCTGATTCATGCGTCTTTAGGCAACTCTTCTTTGGCAGTGGCGTCTTTAAAAGGCGCTCTGGAGAATGACCGCAAGATTGGCGATAAAAATATTCTATCTTTGGATTATAACTTGGGAAGTAAGATTTTGGCCGACATTGGCCATTTTGAGGAAGCTCTGATTTACGCCGAAAAAAGTTTAACTCTCTACAAGGAATCGCCTGATCCAAGTCGGGTTAAGTGGTTTGGTTTATCGTATTTTCGGATTGGGACGATATACAAGCAGATAGGAAAATATCCTCAAGCTATAGAAAATCTTGAGCAGGCCACCAAGGTTTTTACTGCCCCAATCTATAGAGAGGATTTGGCTAGATGTTACCTTGCTCTTTCAGACTGCTACCTTAAAGTTGGCAAGTATAATGAAGCCTTAAAGGGATATATACAAGCTGAAAAAATAGGTGTCAGCGGCGATTTCAAAGGCCTCTTGTTTGATGCTTGCAATGGGAAAGGTATCGCGTTTTCATACTTGGAACTTAAATCCGAAGCGATCACTGCCTTTCAGAAGGCAAAAGCAATTTCAATTCAGATAAACAATCCAAGAAACCAAGCCCAGATCTACAACTCCCTTAGTTATCTTTATAAAACGAACGGTGAATTAGATCAGGCCATTGTGCACGCCTTGGCAGCATATGATATCGTCCGTAAATTTGGGACGATGAACATAGCCGGGAATATGCTTATTCTCGCGGAACTTCACTTTTTAAAGAAGGATATCAAGACTGCCGAGCGCTATCTGGCCGAAGCAGGTGAACTGCTTTCAAAGTTGGATCGCCCCGAACTGCAATGGTATTTCTACAAACTCTCCGGAATGGTTGAGATTGAGAAAGGTTCTACAGACAGGGCTATCGATCATTTTGCACAGGCAATTAAATTCGTTGAGGATGTCCGCTCAAATCTTACTAAAGATACCTTTAAAACAGGCTTTGTAGAAAACAAAATAGAAATCTACGAGTACATGATCGATGCCTTGGTCACTTCCGGCAGGTTCACCGAAGCCTTCGATTATGTCGAACGGGCCAAGGCACGAACACTGGTGGATATGCTTGCCCAGGCCGGCACCGCTATCGGAAATCGGGAAGAAACCAAGCTTGCCCGTCAAGAGATGAGTTTAAGAAACCAGATAGCGCACACTAAATCGCTGCTGGATAGAGATATTGAAGCTACCTCACAGGCAGCGGATTCAGAAATTGTGGTCATTCGCACCCGAAAAATTAGTGCATTGGCTGCGCAGCACCGCAAGATTTCCATTGCGAGCCGCAAAGCCGATCCCGAGTTTTCGACCCTGATCTCAGTTAACACCCTATCCATGCAAGAAATCAGGCACTCTCTTGAGCCCCGGAGCATCCTTTTGAGCTATTTCGTCTCCGAAGATAATATTCACATATTTACGTTGCATAAAGAGGCCCTGAAAACCTTCAGCGTATCAGTCCAACGGTCAAGCCTCATTGAACTTGTAAGGCAGTACCGCCGGGCCATTACCGGCCTGAAAACCAAAGAGGTAAAGCGGCTCTCTACTAAGTTGCATGGTCTTCTGATTAAACCGGTCATGCATGTGATCGCAGCGCAGGATCTTGTTATATTGCCCCATGGCGTGCTGCATTTTCTGCCGTTTGCAGCCTTGTCTGATGGAAACTCCTACCTGGTAGAACGAAATACGATTAGTTACGCACCCAGTGCTACTGTTCTAAAATATTGCCAGGAAAAAGATCGCCCTCTGCAATTTCGCATTTTGGCCATGGGGAACCCTGACTTGGGTGATCCAAAATACAACCTGCCGGCAGCTGAAATCGAGGTTCAGAAAATCAAATCCATATACCGGGACATTGATATCTACACCCGGAAAGCAGCCAACAAAACCAATTTGTTTAGAGACATAGGCCGGTATGACATTATTCATTTTGCCACCCACGGTGTGTATGATGAGGCAGCCCCCATGCAATCGTGCCTGCTGCTCTCACCCACTGAAAGCAACGACGGCAAGCTCACAGCAGATAATATTTTTTCTACTAAGTTGAATGCGGTTATGATCGTACTAAGTGCTTGCGAGACCGGATTAGGAAAACTGACGTCTGGGGATGAAGTGATTGGATTAACCAGGTCATTGCTTTTCGCTGGAGCCTCCAGGGTTGTTTCCACCTTGTGGCAGATCAATGATGAAAGCACCGCATATTTCATGCAGGTATTTTATGGAAATTTGAACAAAATGCCTGCCTCCAAGGCACTCAGGAAGGCCCAATTAAAAATGATAAGAAAGATGCCCCCGTTCTATTGGGCACCATTCATGCTAACAGGCACTTCATGACATTCATTATATCCATCTCAATGGTTCCCGAAATATCAAATTCAATAATCTTGGGGTATATCCATCAAATCGCCTTCGCAAACATGGGATAGAAACTACACACTTCGACCATTTGTGCTCAGGTCATGATTCATTAAGAAAGGCGTGGATTATCTGATATAGTCCACGCCTTTTGCGACTACTGATATCTGCTATGTATCCCGGATGTATCCCACCCGAAAAGTTAAATAGCTGTTATTGCAAGAAAAATTTGGGTAGGACGCAGGTTCGACTCCCGCCGCCTCCACCACTTAAACTCAATTATTACAATTGGTTATAATTTAAAATTCATTCGGCAAAGTGTTCATAACAACCCAAATTGACCACTATATAAATTTGGGTTGTTATGTGCCTTATTTTAGAAAGATGTGCCAAGCTAAAATAATCAAGATTGCTATTTTAACTAACTCGCTTGATTCCCACTAAGTTTTTTGTTATTTTAGTTTTAAGCTTTATGTTAAAATAACGAAAATTGTTATTTTAGGACAATTTCAATCAATGAAACGAGAGCTCCAAGGACAATACGTTACGATTTCAACAGCGGGAGAAAAGGCCCGGGCCTTTATCCCGGCACCACTACCGCCGAATCCTTCCATCGAGTGGACGCCGGATTTGCGCAGCAAGTTCGACCGAGCGCTACTCGCGCTCGGAAGGCTGGACAGCATCTCGAC